>CDYU01030337.1_pt1 | contig 17608 bp, 14 predicted proteins | sample 480701 | NCBI WGS metagenome assembly CDYU01 (sample SAMEA3182105, study PRJEB8094) | gut metagenome | biome: human; feature: gut; material: Stool; isolation source: human stools | place: Canada | collected 2013-02-26 | reverse complement strand
TGGTAATTGCTTATATAATTCTTCATATAAGGCTTTTGCTTCATTCTCGCCAATAACTTCCGACATTTCTTTGTAAGTAAATCCGTATGGATCATTCCGTACTTCCGCAGGCGTATATTTAGGTAAACGTTTCATTTTTATATCCTTTCTTCTAAATAATAAAAGTTTGTTTTTCTGTATTTTTGATTACAATCTCTAATTTTTCTACATCAATGATATGCGTCAATTTGCATTTAGGGCAGAAAAGAGGAAAATCTTTTAATACAGTATTATGAAATACTTGAACTCTCGTCTTTCCGTACAAATCGGACATTTTATCCAATATTTTTTAAGCATTATATTTCACTCGTCCTTTTTACACAAAAAAATGCAGGTCAATCCTCAACATGAGCATTGACCTGCATTTATAATGCACAGAGCAGTACAACAAAACTAAGGCATAGCTTGCACTATGTCTATACTATATCTATACGTCGTTAGTTTTTTGTATAGCATCCGCAAAATAAGCATGACAAAAAAGCCCATGTTGAAAATGGGAAAATCCTTTTTTTCAATGCTTATCTAATACGCATGCTATGCAACATAAACGCCGCCTCCTTTTACATAAATTTTATTTTATCAGAAAATCAGTCTACTGTCAATACACAACAGGAAGTATTTAACCTAATGATATGAATTGTGTGGACATATCCAAAAAGAAAGGTGAACTGTAAAATGTAACAGGGTGAATGAAAATGGCAAAAAGACCCGTACCATTGTACGACTTTAAGGCTTTCGGGGCAGCTATAAAAGCCGCGAGAAATGAATACGGCGAGAGCCGCAAAAAGGTAAGCGACGAGTTATATATTTCCCCGCGCTACCTTGCGAATATCGAGAACAAGGGACAACAGCCGAGTTTACAGGTATTCTATGACCTTGTAACCCGGTATCATATTTCGGTAGATCAATTTTTCTTCCCGAACAGCAATGCGGAGAAATCCACCGGGCGGCGGCAGCTTGACGCGCTGCTGGACGGTATGAGCGATAAAGGCATACGGATTGTAACCGCAACAGCAAGGGAGATAACGGAAGTCGAAAAAGCAGAGGATTAACCTCACAATATGAGAAATCGGGAGATTGCAGCGCATGGCGGCTGCAATCTTTTTTTGCGTCCAAAATCAAAGGAACGCGCAACAAATACCGCCTTTCGGTGGGGGTATGGAGTAGATAGCAAGCACAGCAAACGAGTACCCGTTTGCGGAAAATGCTTGTTGGGATAATCCCAAACCCTTATACCGAAAGGCGGTGCGGAAATGGAAAACCGAAAGAGAAATATACAGATGAAGTTTTACGTTACGGAAGAAGAAAAGCGGCTGATCGACGAGAAGATGAAGCAGCTTCCCATAAAGCAGTATGGGGCATACTTCCGTAAAATGGCGATAGACGGGTATATTCTTGTCGTTGACCGAAGCGACACAAAAGCATATATCCGGGAACTGCAAGCGGTGAGCCGGAACATCAACCAAATTGCAAAACGCGCCAATGCGACGGGGACGGTTTACAGGCAGGATATAGAGGACATTAAAAAGGCGGTGGACGAGATATGGCGGTTACAAAGACGCACCCTATTAAATCAACCTTAAAGGCTGCGATAGACTATATCTTAAATCCCGAAAAGACAGACGGGAAGCTGCTTGCGTCCTCTTTCGGCTGCGGGCTGGAAACCGCCGATATTGAGTTTGCATGGACGCGGGAAGCTGCCGGAGATCGCGGCACACATTTAGGGCGGCACTTGATACAATCCTTTGCGGTGGGAGAAACCACACCGGAAGAAGCGCACAAAATCGGCATGGAACTTGCCGGGGCGGTATTAGGCGGCAAGTATGAGTTTGTTTTGACAACTCACGTCGATAAAGACCATCTGCATAATCACTTGATTTTCAACGCGGTTAGCTTCGTTGACTACAAAAAGTACCATTCCAACAAGCAAAGCTATCACTTTATCCGGCGCACCAGCGACAGGATATGTAAAGAGCATGGGCTATCCGTCGTCGTACCGGGACAGGACAAGGGAAAAAGCTATGCAGAATACACCGCCGAAAAGCAAGGGACAAGCTACAAAGCAAAGCTGAAAACGGCGATAGATACTCTCATTCCCCAAGTGAAAGATTTTGACGAACTGCTGCGCCGCTTGCAGGAAATGGGGTATGAAATCAAACAGGGCAAATACATTTCCTTTCGCGCTGCCGGACAGGAACGGTTTACCCGCACAAAGACGCTCGGCGCGGCCTATACGGAAGAAGCGATAAAGGAGCGTATCAAGGGCGTGTATGTTGCCAAAACAAAAACGCTGCGGGAAGATAAGAAAATCCGGCTTGTCGTCGATCTTGAAAACAGTATCAAAGCCCAACAGTCGGCGGGCTATGAACGGTGGGCAAAAATCCATAATCTGAAACAGGCTGCTAAAAGCATGAACTTCCTAACCGAAAACAAGATTGAGTATTATAGCGAACTTGAAAGCAAGATAGCCGATATTATGACCGCTCATGACGCGGCGGCAAAGGCGGTTAAGGAAGTGGAACAGCGTATGTCTGATTTGTCGCTGCTTATCAAGCACACCACCACATACCGACAGTTAAAACCGATTTACGATGAATACCGAAAATCGCCGGACAAGGAAAAGTATCTGCGGGGGCATGAAAGCGAAATTATCCTGTTTGAAGCTGCGGCAAGGGCATTAAAGGAAATGCAGATAAAGAAGCTGCCCGATCTCGCCGCGCTGCGCAAGGAGTATAGAAGCTTAAACGACAGGAAAACCAAATTGTATGAAGATTATCGGCAAGCCAAGAAGCAAATGCAGGAATACGGCGTTGTCAAAAAGAACGTCGATAGTATTCTTTACCCGTCCCAAAGCAGGGCGCGGGAGCAGGAGCGATAAGGCGCAAAACATGGGGTGGCAAGTGGAATGTTAAGGGCTGAAAACGCCTGTGTTTCTGCGGCTTCCAGCGCATGAAAACGACATAGACGATAAAGTATATTCAAACCCGCAAAAACGGCTTTCTAATTGTCCACGCAAGGACAAAAAAAGAACAGGGGCGCGGTGCCGGAAATCGGCAACCGCGCCCCTGTTCTCTATGGGCTATTCCTCGTCGGTCAAGATAAACTCCCTTTCGGAAAACTCGCTGTCCGTCATGGCTTGCAGCTTGTTCACCGCTGCGGCGGCAAGCTGGCGCATATCCTCGTCCATGTAGGGCATGGCGGCAAGGATATTTTCAAGCGTTGTTTCCCGGCTGTCCTCGGCGTAGATCGCAACAATGTTTTCTTCCTCAATGGTAAAGCGGGTATTCATGCTATCAAACCTCCAAATCCTTTTTATGCTCTTTCTGTTTATCTTTCGGCTGCTGCGCCGCCTGTTTCTTGTATTCGTCCAGCTTCTTCAAAATGGACGGTTTTTTCTGCGGCTGTTCCCGTTTCTCGGCTTTTACCGCTTTTGCAAGGTCGGTAACGGAAATCGCTTCCCCCGCCTTTGCCCGCTGCTCAAAATCTGCAACGGTGGGCGTTTGCGGCGTATTGTTGATAAGCCCGTCAAAATTGTTGTCGTTCTGCTCTATGGTGTCCTCGACGTGCTTTAAGGGATTATCCCGCTGCGGCTGCTCGGCGGCTATGGCATAAGCCTGTGTGCCATTCCCCATAATGAGATACTTCCCGTCCTCCGACGCATGGTGAAAACCAAATCCCGCCGCTTCGATCTGTTCACGGCTCATATCGGTAATATGAAAATTGCCCCTCGGCGTTCTAACGGTTTCACCCGTCAAAAGGCTGTCGGGGGTCGCTTCCGGCTGCTGCTTTTCAAGCTGCCCGTCCTTGTAGGAATATCCTTGCGCCGCGATTGCTTCAAGGGTCTTGCCCGTAACGTCGCCATAAATCCGCTTGTCTGCGTCAACCAGCATTTGCAAAGTGTCTTGTACGGTGTCGGACAAGGCTTGCTGCTGTTCGGGCGGCAGCTTGTCAAATACGGGGGTCTGCTGCTCCTGCAAAAACTCCGGCACTTGCTGAAAACCGATACTGTCTACATAGTGGGCGGTGTCCTCGTCGTTCTGATGAAGCACAACAATGTCGGAAACGGAAAGGCTATGCCCCTTAAAGTCGGCGGGGTGGTCGATATTAAACCTTTCCCAAATGTCGCCCAGCGTCATATCCTTTGTAAGCGGTGCAGTATAGACGAGTTCATAATTTACCCGGTCAATGGTAAGTCCAGCCGCTTGCAGACGGTCATAAGGCTCAAAGCGCAAGTCCCTTGTTTCGTCCCCGCGCTTTAACTGATAAATGGAAAAGGTATCGCCCTGCTCCTGCTCGGCTTGCCGCTGCTGCTGCAACTCGGTAAAATGCCCCTCAATCTCGGTAATGAGTTCCTTTGCGGTGGTCTGTATTGTTTCAAGGGACGCTTTTAACTCGGTCATTTCCTTGCCGCTGCTCCAACCAGCCACATAGCCGAAAGAGTAATCGGAAGTATCAAGGCCGAAATGCTGGCAAACCGTATAAGCGACGCTTTCCGCTTCTACCTCGCAGGTATGGCGGTCAACGCGGTTTTGCTGCTCCGGCGGGGCGTTTAAGTCTACGTCGTGCAGCTTCGCATGGGCGATTTCGTGAATGGCGGTCTTTACCGCCTGTAATTCACTCACGCCCTCTTTGATTGCAATACGCTTGTCGGTCAAACTGAAATACCCATTTGCGCCGTTTGTGATCTGCTCAAATGCAATCGGGACGGGGGACGCTTTTTCAAGGGCGGCGAAAAAATCCTCGTACTGCTCCACATCGGCAAGCAGCGGTTTAACGGAAAGGTCGGGAAACTCCTTGCCCTCGGTCTGCGAAATATCAAAGACGGTTATAACCTTAAAGGCGGGGACGGTGATTTCCTTTTCTTCCTTTACCACTTTTCCCTCGCGGTCAAGCATGGGCTTTCTCGTTTCGGGGTCGATTTTATCAACCAGCTTTTTCACCTTGTAGGGCGCGGGGGCAAAGATTTTAATGCCTTTCTCGCCTTTCTTTACATGGCGGTCAAACTCCTTTTCCCATTGACGGAAGCCCATTACCAAATTGCCGCCCTGCATAGCAATTAGGATAGTGTTATTCAAACTATAATCATGGAACTTTGACATAGCGGTTAGAAACTCTTTGTAGCGGTCGCTGTCAAAAATCGCCTGTACGCCCTGTTCCAAACGCGCGGTGATCTCCTTTACCTTTTCGGCGGGCTTTTCGGAAGTAAGGATAATGGGGACGACGGGGCGGGGCTGCTGCGGCTCTGCGGCCTGTGCGTCTGCTTGCTGCGTTTCGGCTGCGTCCATATAGGCTTTGTCCTGTTCGCCGCGCTCCGGCTGCGGGTAACTCATAATGCGGTATTCTTCCGGCACTTCGCGCCCCTCAAACTGCCGTTCCCACTCGTCGCCGCTTTCCACGATATAGCCGTACTCGGTAAACGCGCCTTTTTCCTGCGCGGCAGCGTTCCTGCCAAAAGTAGAAAGGTCAATGCCGCCTTTCCATTCTTCGGGCATTTGTACCATGCCGGATTGATTTAAGTAATAGTCGCCCAAATCGTGGTAGTTATGTACTTCGGGGATATGGACGTAAAAATCCACGTTGTAGGTGAAGTCAATTACCTGTCCAATATTTGCAAGCCCGTTTTTCTGCTGCAAAGCTGCGTTCAGCTTGCCAACCTCGGCGGGGTCAAGCTGTTCGAGCCGCGCCGCAAGAAAATTGAGTTCGTCCACGTCGGCGGCGCATACCATTTCATAAGGCAAGGCAATATGTTTCTCCGGGTCGTCGGAATAGCCGCGAATGGAAAAATCCTGCGGGTTGTCGGCGGTAATGCCGACGTTCCGCATAGCTTCGTGCAACTGCTCCTTTGTGGCGGGCATATCCAACCAATAGCCGCCGGGGTCGCCCGCGTCAAAGCGGCTGCGGTTGCCTATCATAATAGAAAACTGTTCGCTCATGTGTTCACGCTCCTTTTCCTGCCCGGTATTTTCGGGGATAGCTGCCGCCTGTTGCTGCTGCGGGGGTTCTTCGCCCTCTATGGTGTAGTCCGGCATGAGCATACCGTTTACTTTGAAATAGTCGGCGTACTCCTGCGGGATAGGCGGGGAGATTTCCGTAAACAAGCGGTCATACGCTTTGATACGCCCATTCAGATACTTTTCCATAGCTGCCTTGTCGGTGAAAACCTTTCTATCTTGTCCGGCAATCTTCGCTTGGGTTCTGCTTGGGCTGTTGGTGCGCACGCTCCATGTAAGCGTCCATGAATACGGGATAGATTTCTGCGCTTCTTTGTCGTAGCGGGTATTCTCGTAAATGTAGTAATTCATCTGATATACCCGATTGCTGCGAATATGGCGGTTATGCTCGGTGGTCTGCCACTCGTTAGCGGTGTGCTGGACGTGCGGCGTTCTCACATATTCAAGTGTTTTATCCAGCAAAAGCGTTCTTCCCGCCTGTTCTTCCCATGCGGCGGCGCGTTCTTTAAGGTCGTCAAAAATCGCCTGTTCTGCCGCCGCGCTTTCGCTGCGCATGGAAAGTAGCTGCGCAATCGGCAAGGAAGCATAAGGGGCAATCTCCCTGTCCTTTGCTTCAAAATATATCCGGCGTTCTATCCGCATGGTTTCGGCGGCTTCTAATTTGTCATGGTCGTATGAGGAATACGGCATATTCTTTCATCACGTCCTTTCTCGGTCATATAAGGGTTTGGGACTATCCCAACAAGCAAAATGCCCGCGCTCTCTATGGGAAGCGCGGGCATTTCTCGCAAACGGGTACTCGTTTGCTGTGCTTGCTATGTAGTTGTTTTTATCCGTAAACGCCTGTTTCTCTCGCTTTGGGCTTTCTGTCTGCGGCGTATCTTTGCCGCGCAATCGGGGCAGTATTTCGCCCGGTTGCTGCCCGCTGCAAAAGTGTTTTTGCATACCGCGCAACGCTTCAACTCGGTTTCGCCACTGCGGGTGATCTGCTGCCAAAGCTGCCTGTCTGCGGGCAATACCGCTTCCCGGAAATAGCGGCATAGCAGCGAATAACTGATACTCTGCACGCAAACGCAAGGCTCCCCGTCGTCCAGCAGCAAACAATTTCCGCAATCGTTATTGGCGCACGCGGCGCGGGTCATTTTCTTTACGGCTCGGTATTGCTTCTCGTCAAGCCTTATCATGTTCGGTTTTGCTCGACGCGGAAGTTTACATACTTGCCGCCTGTATCGGCAAGCAGCACAACCCCGTCAAAGGTCTTTCCCGTCTTGGTGGAGTAAAGCCCTTTGATTTTTACCTTTCCGTCTTTCAAAAGGGCGGCGGCAATCGCCTTTGTGAAAGTCTTTTTCCGCTGCTCAAAAAAGCGGTCATTCTTCCACATCACGAAACGGCAAGCGCGGTCGGAACAATAAAAGTTTTTCTTGCCCTCATAAACCGCCGCGCCGCAACGGGGGCAAGCGCCGATTGCTTCCCGCTGCGGGGCAAACAGCTTCGCTTTATCCTCGGAAATCGCGGAATAGGTTTTGACAAGCCCCGCTGTCATTTCTTCAATGCTGCGCATGAAATCGTCCGGGCTGTCGCTGCCCTTTGCAATCCCGGTCAGGCGCGTTTCCCACTCTGCCGTAAGCTGCGGGGAAATAAGGCTTTCGGGGAGAATGGCGGCAAGGTTATACCCGTCCTTTGTGGGGATTAGTTTTTTGCCCTTGCGCTCGGCAAAGCCCGCTGAAATGAGTTTTTCAATGATACCCGCCCGCGTCGCGGTGGTGCCTAATCCCTTGCGTTCCGCGTCCTCCGGCGTGTCCTCCTTGCCCGCGTTCTCCATAGCCGAAAGAAGCGTATCTTCGGTAAATGCTTTCGGGGGCTGCGTGTAACGCTCGGAGATCTCCGCTGATGGATTGTCAAAGGTCTGCCCCTCGGCAAGCGGCGGCAAAACCGCTTCCGGCTCGGTTTCCTCGTCCTGTTCTGCGGCTGCGGGGCGGGACAGCTTTTCAATCCCGCGCCAACCCTCGCAAAGCGTCGTCCTGCCCTTTGCGGTAAAGGCATAGCCGCCGCAAGTGAAAACCGCCGTAACCGCTTCATACTCATAGGGCGCGGCAACGGCGCAAAGCAGTTTTGCGCACACAAGGGTCATTAGCTTTTTCTCACTTTCGGCAAGGGAAGAAAAGCCCGTTTTCACAAACTCCGCTGTCGGCAAAATGGCGTGATGGTCGGTTACTTTGCTGTTGTCGCAAATCCTCGCAAGGTCGGCTTGCAGCTTCACGCCCTGCATAAAGGGGAGAGCAGCGCAAAGGCCGGTGATAAGTTCCTTTGTGCTGCCCTCCATATCGGAAGTGATATATTTGCTGTCGGTGCGGGGATAGGTCAAAAGCCGTTTTTCATAAAGGGCTTGCGCATAGTCAAGGGTCTGTTTCGCCGTAAACCCATACAAACGGTTTGCTTCCCGCTGCAAGGCGGTGAGGTCAAACAGTTTCGGCGGGGCTGCGGTCTTTTTCTCTTTTTTAAGGGAAGTACAAACGGCCTGCGATTTCTCGCAAGCCGCTTTCATCTGCCGCGCCGCCGCTTCGTCGTCCTGCCTTTCGGAAAGGGCGGCAACGCCGCCAACGTCCAGCCGGACGACATGATATTTCTCTTTCTTAAAGCTGCTGATTGCATAGTCGCGGTTTACCAGCATAGCAAGGGTGGGCGTTTGCACTCTGCCGACATTCAATGTTTTATGGTAGAGGATAGAGAAAAGGCGGGTCGCGTTAATGCCAATGAGCCAATCGGCCTTTGCTCTGCAAAGCGCGGATTGATAGAGGTTGTCATAGCCGCGCCCGTCTTTGAGATTTGAAAAGCCCTCGCGGATTGCACTTGCTTCCATGCTGCTAATCCAAAGGCGGGAAAAGGGCTTTTTGCAATTCGCCTGTTCATAGACAAAGCGGAAAATGAGTTCCCCCTCGCGCCCGCTGTCGCAAGCATTGATAATCTCGGTAACGTCGCTGCGGTGCATAAGGTCTTTGAGAATGGAAAACTGCTGCTCCTTGCCGCTGGCAACAATAAACTGCCACTCCTGCGGGACAATGGGAAGATCGTCGTACTTCCATTTACGGAATTGTTCATTGTAGGTCGCCGCGTCTGCAAGGCTAATCAAATGCCCGATACACCACGACACAAGGTAGCCGCTGCTCTCAAAATATCCGCTGCGCTTTTCAGTCGCGCCAAGTACGGCGGCAATCGCCGCCCCGACGCTCGGTTTCTCTGCAATTACAAGTTTCATAGATTATCGTCCTCCTGTTCGGTCTGCTCGGTTTCCAATTCCTCTAATTCTTCGTCGTCCTCGTCAAAGTCGAGATCGTCAAGGCTGCTGCCGCCTTTCGCCGCGTCCTTTTTGGGCTTCAAAATCTTAAAATAGTAGAACGCGCCGCCGCCCGCTGCGGCAACAAGCAGCACGACAAGCAGAATACCCATGCCGCCGCCTTTTTCTTCTTCCGGCGGCTGCTCGGTTTCTTCCGGCTCCGGCTCGGCTTCCACACCCGCGCACTCGCTCATGTTGACGCTGCAAACCGGGCAAGCGGTGTTGACGCTTCCGGCAACGCATTTATCGGTGCAGCTACAAACGGGGGCTTCGGTCTGCCCGTCCTCCATAAGGGCGGTTAAATCCGCTTCGTCCACTTGGTTAAGGAAATGGACGGTATTTTCCCCGTCCTCGGCGCGGTCAATAATGATGTAAAAATAGTTACCGCTTTTGGTAACGACGGTAATAAACTGCTTATCGCCGGACGTTTCGCCCTCTATATCGTCCACAAGGCTCATATTGCCCTCCGGCGTGAGGGGCTGCGGCTCATAGCCGCCCGTCGTTTCCTCCGGCTCGGTTATGGGGGCAGGCGGTTCCTCGCTTTCCGACCCGCCGCCCGCGTAGGCGGTAACAGAAAAGCCGCACATGACGACAAGTGCGGCAAGCAGTACGGTAATTTTTCTGAATAGCTTTTTATTCTTCATGGTCGCTGTCCTCCTGTTCTGCGGTGTAGGCTGCTTCCGGCTGCGGCAAAACGATTTCGCCGCTGGCGTATGCGGAGAGGAACGCGGCAAGCTGCGTCCCGTCAAGGTGTACCGCCTTTACCATCTGCACGATCTGCGCGTTTTCCTCCTCGATTTTCTGCGCTTCAAGGTCTTTCAGCTTCTTTTGGTATTCAAGGACTTTTGCCCTCGTTTTCTCAATGTCCCTTTCGATACGGTCAAGTCTGCTGTTTGCCATAAAAAATGCTCCTTTCAAATCAGTTGTAATTTAGCCGCCCGTAGGCATAAAAATGGGATTGCCAATAGCTTGTATTCAGCTTTGAATATTGAATAGGGTCGCCACAATGCAGCATGACAGGGTTTCCGTTCCCGTCCTCGCCAACGTAGATACCCACATGAGATACGCCCGGCGTGTCGTATGTACCCGTAAAGAATACCAAATCTCCCGGCTGCGGACTGGAAACGCGGCTTGAAATGTTGTAAAGCCCCTGCGCTCCAAGTCTGCCTGTATTGTATAGGCCGCTGTTCGTCAATACATAGCTGACAAAACCGCTGCAATCAAAAGAGGTTTCCGGGCTGCTGCCGCCCCAAACATAGGGAAAACCGACGTATTGATCTGCTTCCTCAATGAGCCGCGCAAACTTTTCATCGGAATTAAGCAGCGCGTCGGGTACTTCGTAATCGGCGGGCGGGTTTTCATAGTATTTTGAGATATAGCCGGATTGCGGGAACAGGTCGGGACGGTTGCCCAGCGACGACATATACAGGGCGTACAAGGATAGCTGTTCCTCACCCATGATGTAAACGGGGACGTGGGAGAGGTCAAAGTTTTCCAAATCCACATGGAGAATGTAATAGTTGTACGGCACTTCGACGGTATAGGGATTGCCCTCGCTGTCCGTCCGCGTTTCGGTACGGTAGCGCACCTGTACTTCTTCCTCGACGGTCAAGATATACTGTTTTTCAAAGAGCATTTCTAAAGTGCTTTGCGCTTCATCAAGGGTAAATACGCCCTCATGCAGCGCGGAGAGAATAGAAATCAGCACATAGGGGTCATGCTCGATCTCGTCTGCGTTTACCCGGTATTCGTCATAGCCGGGGTATTCGCTTTCGATATTGTCCAGCATATCTTGTAACTCGGCTTCCATAGCGGCATACGCGCTTTCTGCGCCTAAAATATCCGCGTCCTCGGAGAGATAGGACGACGCGATCAAGCCGCTGCCGCTGTTGCCGCCAAAGAGGGAACAAGAGGACAGCCCGCCGAAAAGCAGCAGCACGATAAAGGCAATCCCGCCCACCAGCAGACAGCCTTTCCAATGCCGGACGACAAAGAACGTCGCCCGTTTGGTTTCCTGCGCGGTTTTCTTTGCCGCCTTTGCGGTGGCTTCGGCGGTCTTTTTCGCCTTGCCGCCCGCTTTCAGCGTTTTTGCGTATTGCTTTTTAATGCGCTGCTTCTGCCAAAAACGGGAAACGGGGTTAGAGTGCGCAAGGGTGGGGTTATCGCGCAACGCCTTTTGATAGAGGAAATCGGCGTTTGCCTTTACTGCCTTTCTCTCGGCTGCCGCCGCTGCCCGGTAGGGTTTCAGCTTATGGCTGCGTATGCCGCGCTTTGCTGCCCGCGCCGCCATGCCGCCCGCTTTCTCGCCCGCAAGCTCTACCCGGTGGCCGCTTTCCACACCGACGTTTTCTTTCTCTACCTCGTAGATTTTCCCATGTACGGTGCTATTTAACTCCTGCGCCGGACGGGATAAGGGGTTATGACGCAACTTGCCGTTTGGGGGCTTATCCGTCTTTTCAAAGGAAAGGCGCGTCTTTGCTTTGCCTTTGGCTTCGTCAAAAACGCGCTCTTTCTTGATTTTGGTTTGCTTGGGGATAGCCGCCCGCGCTGCGTCGAAACGGTCTGCCGCCTTATCGGATTTACGGATTGCTTTTTGCAGTTCCGGCGTTGCCCGTTCCGCTTCGGAAAACTGTAAGCGGGACGTATGGGTTTTTAGCTGCACCCCGTCAAATGCCTTTTTCTCTGCGTTTTTTGATAAATGACGGTCAACCTCTGTAACCATACGCTGCGCGGCCTTTTCTGCTGTCGCCGCTGCGGGGGCTGAAAAGTTTTCCTCCTGCGGCCTGTCGCTGATACTCGACGTTTCGCCCGTTGCGGTATTTTCCGCAACCGCCCCGTCGCGGGTCATTTTCTGCGTTACCTTGTCGGGGGCTTTTAACTCCTTGCTCAATCTTTATCACCTCCAATCCGCTGTTTTGCAAGGGTGCAATAGTCGGGGTTTAACTCAATGCCGATATAGCGGCGGTCAAGCTGCTTTGCCACCATACCCGTTGTGCCGCTGCCTAAAAATGGGTCAAGGACAATCCCGCCGACGGGACAGCCCGCCAAAATGCACGTTTCCGCAAGTTTGGGCGGGAACGCTGCGAAATGCCCGCCGCGATAGGCAACATTGTTGATCTGCCACACGTTGCGGCGGCTGCGGACGGGGGAAATCATCTCGTCGGTGTATGCGCCCTTTTTACGGGGTTGGTTGATTTTCTGCGGCTGATTTTGCCCCGGAACAGTTGCGGCGTATTTGTTGCCTTTCCCTCTGCCGCTTTTTAGCCGCCCCGCCGTTGCGGGTGCTATCGGCTCGGCAACGGCCTGCCAATCGTAGTAATATTTCTTTGATTTTGTCAGCAGAAACACATATTCATAGCAGCGGGTCGGCCTGTCCCGTGTGCTTTCCGGCATGGGGTTTGCTTTGTGCCAAATGATAGAGCTGCGCAAATACCAACCGTCGCCCCGCAAGGCAAGGGCGACAAGCCACGGAATACCGATTAAATCTTTGGGCTTGCAGCCGGGGGCATGGTGGTTGACCGCCACTTGCTGCCCGTTCCTGCCCTTTGGGTATTTGGGGTCTGTATGCTGCGCTTTGCTGCCTGTGCCGCAATAGGTATCTGCGATATTCAGCCAACAAGTCCCCTCCGGCGTAAGCACCCGCTTTACCTCGTGGAATACCGCCGTAAGGCGGGAAACGTATTCCTCCGGCGTTGTTTCCCGCCCGATCTGCCCGTCTGCGCCATAGTCCCGCAAGCCGTAATAGGGCGGGGACGTAACGCAACAATCAACCGCGTTATCCGGCAAGGTTTGAAGTATCTGCAGGCTGTCGCCGCAATAGATTTTATCCGTTTCTATCCTCATGCCGACACCTCGCCGGGCTTGGTCGTCATGACGCGGTATAGTTCCGTATCTTTCGGGAAGTGGTCTACAAAGGGCAGTACCACGTTGCCAAAGAAAATAAGCCCCTCGCCCGCGTCGGAATGGGTTACATAGGTCATTTGCTGCTGCGAAATATTAAGCTGCTTTGCAAGGATTTCCCGGTCGCCCTGCGCTTGGTTGAGCATATACACAAAATCGCTGTTTTCAAAGATGTTGGAAACTTCCTTGCTCGTCAAAAGGTCTTTGACGTTCTGCGTAATCCCGGTAGGCAGCCCGCCCCATTTACGAAACCGCTTCCAAATCTCAACGGAATAGGCGGCAGTCTGTTCCTCTTTCAAGAGCAAATGAAACTCGTCGATGTAGTACCGCGTCGCCTTGCCCTCGCTGCGGTTTACCGTTACTCTGTTCCATACCTGGTCTTGCACAATGAGCATACCCAGCTTTTTAAGCTGCGTGCCGAGTTCCTTAATGTCAAAGCAGACAAGGCGGTTATGAATGTCAACGTTCGTCCTGTGGTTAAATACATTCAAACTGCCGTTTACATAGAGTTCCAATGCCGCCGCGATACACTGCGCTTCCTTTTCCGGCTGCTTCTTGATCTCGTCGTAGAGGTCGCCCAAAATCGGCATATTCTCCGGCTTCGGGTCGGCAAGGTAGCTGCGGTACACGCTGATAACGGCGCGGTCAATCAAGGTTTTTTCAACGGCTTCCAGCCCATTTTTGCCGCCCATGATTAACTCGCAAAAGGAAAGGATAAAGTCGCTCTTTAAGGCTATGGGAGTGTCGCCCTCGCTGTAATTGAGGTTAATGTCCATCGGGTTAATGTACTGTGTGCTGTTCTGCGACACCTTGATAACCTGTCCTTTCAGACGGTTTACAAGGGGGTAATACTCTGCTTCGGGGTCGCAAATGATAATGTCGTCCCGCGTAATGAGAAATGCGTTGGTGATCTCGCGCTTTGCCGAAAAACTCTTGCCGCTGCCCGGTGTGCCGAGTATCAAGCCGTTAGGATTTTTCAGCTTTTTGCGGTCGCACAAAATCATATTGTTGGAAAGGGCGTTTAAGCCGTAATACAACGCTTCGCCGCTTTGGAACAGCTCTTGCACCGTAAAGGGTACAAAAATAGCGGTGCTGCTCGTCGTCAGCCCCCGCTGCACTTCAATGAGATTTTCCCCCAGCGGGATAGAGGACATAAGCCCCTGTTCCTGCCGGTAGTCAAGGCGGGTCAAAATGCAGTTGTATTTCTGTGCGATTGCCGCCGCCCCAAATACCTCATTGTCCAATTTCTGCTTGGTGTCCGCAATATTCAGTACCAGCAGCGTAAGTAAAAACATTCGCTCGTTGCGGCTCTGCAAATCCCGCAAAAGGTTTTTTGCTTCCCCGCCATAGGTGGCAAGGTCGGACGGTATAATGTCCATATCGTACCCGCTGCGGATTGCTTTCTTTTGTTCCTCAATCTTCATACGGTCAAGGTCGGTTATCTTGCGCTTAATGGTCTTGATCGCTTCGTTATGGTCGATACTGCGGATATGCAGATTGACGATAATCCCGTTTTCCGCTTCCATGAAGTCGGCAAGCATACGGTCGGAGAGTTCCGGCGCGACGATCTGCAAAAAGGAAACCGCGCCGCACTTGCCGCCCATCTGAAACATTCGCCCGTCGCCAAATCGGAAAGAGGACGGGGCGATAAAGTCCTTGACGGAAAGGCCGCTGGCGGGTAGCCATTCCCACGCAAAGTTGAAGCGTTCCCCGTCCGGGTGGAACAGCCCATGCAGCAGCGCAAGCCGCTGTTTCCCATCCAGTACCCGCGCCGCCGCGCCCATCACCTTGAAATGGTTAAGGGTGTCCGTTTCAATGCGGGCAAGCCGCGCCTTTGCGGTTTTAATGTCCTTTGCATGGGTAGTAAAGGTGAGAAACTTTGTCTTGATAAGCCCGTTGTTGCCCCGTTCAAGCTGGGATTTCAGCATTTCGGTATATTCGGCTCTGATACTGTCAAAGTCGTCATTCTGCGGGGCTATCGTGATACTGTTTCCCCAGTCCTCCTTGTTGGCATAGCGGCTGATAAGTGAAAGCTGCACGCTGATAGAAGCGTCGAACGAGTTATACATATCGCAAAGGGCTTCAAAAATGGCGGTCTTATCGTCCGGCTGCGCAAGCTGATAGTTGATGTCCTCAAACTCAATACACTTGGAATACCGCCCGTTTGCAAGGCGGCAAATCCCGTCCTTATACATTCGCTCAAACGGTATGCTGTCCTGCGCCGTATGGGGCTTCCCGTCGCCCTTTGCCTGCCGGATAACGGCGGCAATCTGCTTTTTCTCCTGCCGCGTAAGTTTACGCTTTTCGTTTTGGGTCTTTCCCTTTTCCTTTGACAATCGCCCGTACCTCCTTATCTAATTGCTCCTGCCGCGCAAGGGCGGCGTAAAAGTTGTTGGTCTGATAAGGTCGCTCTTTGGGGCGAAGAAACTTCACTTCCACAAATTGCCGAATAATCACTTCCAGCGGTTGCCCGTTTTTCTCATACATAGCGAATAGGAACATAGGCAGCATGGCAAGCACCATGCACAAAGCCGCCGTTGTTGTTCCCGCGCTGTCCTTTGTCAAAAAGAAAAGCGGTAAGCCGATAGCCACCGCTGCGCCGAAACAAATTAACTGCCGTTTGGTAAGGTTAAACATTACCTTGCTCTTGATTTTGGTTAAATCCTTTGGGACGTTTACATACGCCATTTCAAACCTCCTTTCGGCTGGGAATATAATCTTCAAAACGGGGAACGGCATAGAAAAGCCGTTTGTTGTTTACCCACCGCTGCAAATGCCGGGTAACGGGCGGGGCGGTTGGACGCTCATAAATCATCACATAGGGGTCAAAGCCCATAGCCCGCAAGGTATTCACGCGGTATAAATCCTGCTCATGGCTGCTGCCGTAGTTGGTAAGCACATACACGCGTCGCTGGCGGCTGCTCTTAATGGCGGTCAAATCTAAAAACCGCTGGAAATGCCCGGTCAAATCCTCGTTGGGATTGTCCCATGCAAAATGCACCGCCTTTGTCCGCACACGGTTTAACAGGCTGATGTTGTCTTTGCTGGTAAGGCGAATATCCAGCCCTTGCGAAAAGTCCACCCATGCGCGGCTCTGTATAAGCTGCTCAATGAGTTTTTCATGGTCGGGACAGGCAAGCAAGTTCGCGTCCATTAGCTTTATTTCCGGCTGCCATTTCCAAAACTCGGATAAATCCGCAACCTTAACGCTTTTGCGCCCCTCCTTGCCGCTGACAATGCAAAACCCGCAATTCCTCGGACAGCCCCGGCTCAAAAAGCCGTAAGCAATCCCGAAAAACTGCGGGTAAATCGAATAGTCCGGGTAGCTATGTTCCACCTCTGACGGCAAACAGTTTTTCATGTCATAGCCCGTACCGCCTAAAATGACTTGCTCTGCGTTGGCAACAGTTATTGTATCTTTGGAGTAGGTGTCGGTAAAGACGCGGCTTTTATATACAAGGTCATACCGCCCCTTTGCGTTCCACCATTCCACCGTATGCCCCTTTGCTTTGTGATACGCGGACAGCTTCATCAAGCAAAGGTTGGGGAAATTATGACTATCCACGTCGATTAAGCCGATTTTCAAATCATAACCCACCTCCTTAATGCGCGGAAAAGACGCTTTTTGCAAGGCTGCCCGTCTTAAACAGGGTAAAGCACAAGAGGACGGTATAGCCCATACAAGACCAGATCGCGCCGGATATGTCGTCGGTTGCTGCGATTGTCTGTATCAGCACCGCATAAATGCCGACGCATACCAAAATCAAAAACGCTTGAAAACCGAGCGCAAGCAAGGATTTCAAGTAGTTTTGCCCCATGCCGCCCCATTCGCGGTTTGCCATTGTCGCAACGGGGATAGGGGCGATACTCGTTACAAGGTATATTTCAATCATGCGCCCGTAGACCACAAGCATAATGCAGATTGACAGGGCTTTCATAGTTAGTCCCACAAACAGGGATTGAAACCATAGCCCCAAAAGCCCGCCCACGCTCATAGCTTCCAGCTTTGCTTCTATGTCGGTAATAACGGTTGAAATATCTATGTTGGTGTCCGATATGATAACCCCCGCGCTGTCGTTGACGACGCTTTGCGTAACGTCAAACACACCCATGACGATATTCCAAGTATTTGTTACCAGCAGCACCGCCACAAAGGTTTTGAAAATCCACTTGAAGAAAATCCAAGTGTCCAGATCGTGCAGATTGTTTTTCTCAATCACAAGCTGGATTAGTTCGTAGCACATGACAAAGGTAATGATAACGCCCGCAATCGGGACAATGACGTTTTCCGAAAGGCTGCGTATCATATTGAATATGCCCGCGTTCCACCCGGCGGGGGTCGTGCCGACTTGCGTTGCGATTTCTCCAACCTCTGTATTTACGC
>CDYU01005709.1_pt1 | contig 17638 bp, 18 predicted proteins | sample 480701 | NCBI WGS metagenome assembly CDYU01 (sample SAMEA3182105, study PRJEB8094) | gut metagenome | biome: human; feature: gut; material: Stool; isolation source: human stools | place: Canada | collected 2013-02-26 | reverse complement strand
CATCCAAATACATGCGGTTCAGATCCGTGATCTCCAACTCGCCACGCGGGCTCGGCTTCACCCGCTTCGCGTACTCGACCACGTGCTCGTCGTAGAAATACAGGCCGGTCACCGCGTAATGCGACTTCGGATGGGCCGGCTTCTCCTCGATCGACACGGCCTTCCTATCCTCGTCGAACTCGACCACGCCATACCGCTCCGGATCGTCGACATAATAGCCGAACACGCTCGCGCCCCCGCCGGACTCGGCCTTCGCGACCGCGCCACGCAGAGTCGCGCCCAGACCGTTGCCGTAGAAGATGTTGTCGCCCAACACCAGCGCGCACGGCTCGCCCGCGATGAACTCCTCACCCAACAGGAACGCCTGAGCCAACCCGTCCGGGCTGGGCTGCACCTTGTACGAGAACCGCACCCCGTAATGCGAACCATCACCCAGAAGCCGCTCGAAGTTCGGCAGATCCTTCGGCGTGCTGATGATCAGGATGTCACGAATCCCGGCCATCATCAGCACGCTCAGCGGAATATGACGCATCGGCATGTCCAATGTCTCGGCATTCCAACAATATAATTCCATCACTCCTCACGAAATTGGCATACGCCAGAAACCAAGCCCCACCCAGCCGGTGAAACGCACAGCAAACACTCATATCGGCAAAACGATTCCCATCAAGCAACATAGACAGTGCAATAGAGACCGCGTCTTCGAGACACGGTCAAACAAATCACTCGTGCGTTTTGAGACGATAGTGCTTCTTGCCACAATGAAAAAGCAATCCCATATCGACGTGCATTTAAACTAACGAGCTACAACCTTGCACAATGCAAGCCAACCACTAAAACAACTTACGAGAAATGAATACTCTTAATCTTGGGAACGGGAGCACTCCCCTCACGCAGTCGTTCCACCCCCGTAGAATTTTCGGGAAAGAGACGGACCAGGAGAAAGAAGTATGATGGACGAAAACAGCCAGAGCACAAGCACGAGCGGCAGCGGCGTACACGTCAGACAAGCCGCGCCGGCACACTCCAGAAATTCAAATGGGGGGGTGCAGGAATTCCAGCATCGAGCTGCTGCGCATCATCGCGATGTTCATGATCCTCATGCACCACTTCATCGTCCACAACGGCTATGACGTGCTGAAACTCCCCCTGGGACCGGAACGCATCTTCTTCCAGCTCGTGATGCAGGGCGGCGGTAAAGTCGGCGTCGTCATCTTCTTCTCCATCTCCGCTTGGTTCTTTCTCGACAAAGAGCAAACCATCAAATCCAACCTCAAACGCGTGTGGATCATGGAACGCGAACTCCTGTTCTGGAGCCTCATCCTCGTGGCGTTCTACCTCGTGTTCGACCGGACCGACCTCGGCATGAAACTCATGGTGAAGAGCATCGCGCCATTGAGCATGGGACTGTGGTGGTACGCCACCGCATACGCCATCTTCCTGGCGCTGCTCCCCTTCCTCTCCAGGGGACTGAAGGCGCTCGGACGCGAATATCACTTGGCGCTTGCTGCAACAGTACTGACAATCTGGGGACTGTTGAGTTTCATTCCTGGAGCGCAGTCGCTATCCGACAACGTTTTCGGCTTCATCTACGTGTTCATCCTCATCTCCGCGTACAAGTGGTATATGAAGCCGTTCACCACCAAACAGATATGGCTGCTGACCGGCATCGGATTCGGATTCTTCCTTCTCTACACCGTCGCATCCGCAACGCTGTCTCTGATGGGACATGATATGGGCATCTTCATCACCGGATCGTGGAAGCTGCCCGTCGTCATGGTCGGCTTCGGCATGTTTCTGCTGTTCGACCGCGTCACCTTCCACAGCCGCGCCGTCAACCGGATCGCGCAATCCGCGTTCTCCGTATACCTCATCACCGACTACGCCGCCTCCGAGAAACTGCTTTGGGTACGATTGTTTAACCTGCAGAACCTCTACCAGCAGCCGTGGGCGATTCTGCTGATCCTCGGCATCCTGCTGGCGATCTACGCAATCTGCACTCTGCTTGATTTCATCCGCCAGGCACTGTTCGCCGTCACCATCGATAAGCGGCGTGGACGCTGGTTTGAGCTGCTGTGGGACAAGGCCTGTGAACGGAAAAACAGCCAGCTGCCCCCCCCCGCTGACCGATTCAGCTAATACCCGATGAGTTCCCATTGCTATAGGAATCTGACCTTCCTTACCTATCTTTCATAATTCTGACATGTAAGAGATAAATCTTACATGTTAGAATTATGAAAGGTTATGAAAGGAAAGTGATGTTACCAGATCGGGAATCTCTGACTGTCGAATTCAAAAGCGAGCAGCGCCGCCCGCAATCAGACGATGAAATCGTAGATAACGTCGTTGCCCTCGCGAACACACAAGGCGGCACGCTCTATCTCGGAATCGAAGATAACGGCATAGTCACCGGCGTCTCCGAACAGCATTCCAATATCAATGGACTCGCGGCCTTCATATTCAACAAAACCGTACCGCAGCAGACCACCCGAATCGAGTCTTTTCACGAACATGGCTGCCAAGTGGTAGCAATAGAAGTAGATAACAGTCAGCAAATCGTATCCACAAGCAACGGCAAGACTCTGCAACGCCGGCTCAAAGCCGACGGCACTCCCGAAGTAGTGCCGTTATTCGTCTCGCAATTCATCAGCCGTCTCTCACAACAACGCAGTTACGATTACAGCGACATGCCAGCCCCAGGCGGCGAGCTCACAGATTTGGATACCGAAGCCCGGAACCAATTGCGCCAGCACATTCGCGAGACCAATACAAACAGTTCACTGCTGACTTTCGACGATACGGACTTCGACAGGGCTCTTGGACTGGTGTCCGGCAATGAGGGTGAAGAGCTTCCCACCATTGCCGGGTTATTGACCATTGGCACCACCGAAGCCATCAAGCGCTGCATACCCACAGCCTCAGCCACGTTCCAGGTCATGGAAGGTACGACACCGCGAATAAACACGGATCCATTTGTGCTGCCGCTGGTTGACATGTTCGGCAAAATCAGCGATTTGATACAACCATGGAACCCCGGCCACGAAATCATGAGCGGATTGATACATATGAACGTGCCGGATTTCGACCCTCAGGCTCTCCGCGAAGCCATGGTAAACGCGTTCTGCCATCGCGACTATGCACGGATCGGCAGCGTGCGGTTCATGATTGACACCGATGGCCTGACTATTTCCAACCCGGGCGGCTTCATCGAGGGCATAAGCGAAGACAACCTCCTGTCTGCACAGCCTAGATCGAGGAATCCCCGACTGGCCTTGATTCTGAAAACCGCTGGATATGCCGAGCAGACCGGACGCGGAGTGGATAAGATTTATATCGGCTCATTGGCCAATGGAGGCGCAATGCCCGATTATTCGCAATCCACCAGCACCGAGGTCAATTTGTTCATTCGCCGTGCCGTGCCAGACGAGTCGTTCATCAGGATGGTGTCCGAAGAAGAGAAGCGACGTGGCAGCAGTCTCTCGGTATGGGCACTTATCATACTTTCTTTGCTTAAAGAGCATCGTCGTCTGACTATGTCGCAGCTTCACGAGTTTTCCCGATTGGAAGAACGTCGGGTAGTTGGCGCAGTGGAGGATTTGGTGGAGGCTGGCGTTGTGGAGGCGTCCGGCAGCGGCATATCCCGTTCGTACATTCTGAGTTCCAAGGTGTACAAGGCAGACGATGCATTACCGGCATACGTCAGGCAGAACAATATCTCAGCGACACGTCAGCGAGGACTGGTACTTGAGCTAGCCGAAAAGAACGACGGCGAGGTGACATCTTCGGAAGTCATGGATTTATTGGGCTTGAGCTATATCAGCGCATACCGGCTACTTAAGAAGATGGAGGATGAGGGCAAACTGATGCATGAGGGCAAAGGACGTTCCTCGCGATATCTCATCGCGTAAACAGGATGTGCCAGCACCTGGAGATGGTGCCGCCAGCGAATGGCTGCGAAGCTACCTCCAAGAAAGCATCCGCCCCCCCGTTTGGCCATATGACCAGCATACCGGGAATCCTTTGCCAGCCAACGTTCCAGTCACTGCCTGGTCGGATAACCCAGGTGCTCGACCACCTGGGCCGTACCACCTGGGCCGTTGGCCTCGGCGTGGCGGAATACAGTTCCACCGCACGCTGTCGTTCTTCGGGACCGGACATACGAAGATTCTCTCATTCAGTCTCCAAGAAAACGCCAGCATCCCCTAATGCCCGAAAAGTTGCGCACTTTGGATCATGGCCGTCCATGGCGCGATGACCGGTTCGCTGCCTGTAGGGTGTCATCGAGCCGGGACATGTCGAGATAGCGGCGTGCGCTCCATTCGTTCGCTGTGACGTGCCTGATCCTCGCGCAGACGAGCATGAGGGCGCTGTTGCCGTCCGGGAAGCTGCCCACGACGCGCGTGCGCCGCCGGATCTCCCGGTTGAGCCGTTCGATCATGTTGCTGGTGCGTATCCTCCTGCGGTGCCCGTCCGGGAACTCCGGCAGCAGGTACGTGGTCGTCTCGCCGACCCCCCCCGCGCAGGCAGTCGGCCGCGGCCTTCAGCCTCCCGCCTTCCATCTCCGCGGCGACCTGTTCGGCCTTGGCGAGGGCCGTCTCCCGGGATTCCATGGCGAACACGGCCCTCAACGCCGCGGAAGCCCAATCCCTGTGGCTTGGCGGCGTCTTCGAAAGCACGTTGCGCATGAAGTGCACCATGCACCGCCGGCATCTCGCCTCGGGGAGCATGGGGGTTGACGGTGGCGACGGGCCCGGCGCACCGGTCACCGACCACCAATCTGACGACTTTCAGCCCGCGTTCGATCATGCCCCTGACGGACTGCTCCCAGCCGGCCGCGTCCTCCCTCATGCCCCCGGCCACGCCGATGACCTCGCGGTGGCCCTCGGGGTCGACGCCGATGGCGACCAGGATGCCGGCGTTCTCCACGCTTCCACCCCATGATCGCTTGTGTCACACGCCGTCCACGAACACGTACGGATATTCCGATTCCAACGGCCTGCTGCGCCATTCGTCGATCTCGTCGTACACGCGCCTGAGCTTGTCGCCCAGGGTCTGCGAGGGCATAGGGGCCGGCTCGACGCGGAGCTGCGCGCGATAGGCCGCGCCAGGCTGCTGGTCATCGACGAGCTGGGCTACCTGCCCATCGACATCGACGGGCCAGGCCCTGTTCCAGGTCATCGCGGATCCCTACGAAAGACGGAGCGTGGTGTTCACCACGAACCTGGAGTTCGGACGGTGGGGCGAGGCGTTCGGCGACGGCGACATGGCCGCCGCGGTCATCGACCACATCGTGCACCACGGCAGGACCGTCAGGTTCCGTGGCGAGTCGTACCGCAACAGCCACTCCCTGATGAGATAACCGAAAAAGAGAGGAAACATCCGGGCTACCGGTGACGGTGTCCATTTTGAACGCCGATGGTGTTCAGATTAAGCTGGTGACGCCACGCAGATTTATTTGACGAAAGACAAGGAGTGCTCGTTGTGCCGTCCCTTGCCGAACAGATACTTCACTAGTCCCGCGGGACTCGTGCCGCGGCTGATCTTCGGAATCATGCATCTCATCATCCGACATGGCGGCATCGTATGAGAGACACCGCGTCTACAGATTTTCGGAATTGTTAACGTCAGCGTATCGTTTAATTGTTTGGTGGGAGTGCCTCTGCTGAAAACCAATAGTCGAGATATGCCGCAAGGAGCCGATGTACGGCGGCATTTGATTCCGGATGAGGCGTTTGTGCCCAGTGGATAGGAGAAGGATTCCATGGATGAAAAAAGCTCTGTTCAAGAACCAAAGAGCGTGGAAAAGGAACTACTTTTGTTGGATTTAAGGAGGATTTTCTGGCTCGCTCCTCTGGGTTTGTTGTTGACCTTCGCACTGCTAGCAACGATGCATTTTTTGAAACGAGATTTGACCTTAGAAGGATTCTCTTTGATTGATTTCAAAAACCCCTCCTTTGAACAAATTTGGGCGGATGCCGTGAATATTGTTCCTGAGGACTTCGATCCGCTTACATGGCTGCTAACTTTCCTCACATTTGATGTTGCTATTGTCGTGGTGATCGTGATGGATGGAAAGAGCAGAATAAAGGGGACGATAGAGCTTTTTTCCTCGGCATCCATCGGCACTTCCATCGTTATACTGTTTCTCACGGGTATGCTCTCTCCCTGCCTTATGGATCGGAATGGTACTTTCATCGGTTTGGTCTCTATCCTGTTCATCTCGGTTTGGGCATGCATCTTGGCGAATGCCAGTAGAATTCTTACCGAGGAAGAGCGAATCACACTCGTAACAGAAGAGCAAAAGAAGAAACTTGAATCAGATGCAACCGCTCTTAGGGAGAGGCTGTCAAACGGAATTGACTCCCGATTTGGTGAAAAAACGAATATCAAGTGGTTCCAGCGTTTGAAAGCTCCTGTGCTGGTTGTGTTTGTTCCGTATTTCCTAGTCCTCGCAGCTTTTTTTGCCGCAGTTCCCGCTAGTGTTGAGAAAGAGGTTTCTGTTCCTCTTTTCATTTACTTTGTAAGAGCCCTTGGACAGGTCTCCATCATGCAAATCGTTGGATTTATATGTCAGTTTCTCTGCTGTGTGTTGATATGTTCCTCGGCAATTACTGCAATTCTGGTGCCTATGCTTCTTGACATTGCCGTTGGCACTGAAACACAGCCCTTTTTCAGAAAAGTGGAGCAGATAGCATGGCTTATGCTAGTTTCTTTTTATATTCCTGTTGTTCATTTGGGAGTTCTTTGCTCACTCTGGTCACCGTGGCCTAAATTTCTCTCGACCTCCGGAATCGTTTTGACGATTGCCTTAGTGGTAATTTGCTTGTGTTCCCTTTTTTTGATTTCGCTGCCTCGGTTTTGCACATCAAAAAAGAACTCCTTATGTTACTGGATCAACAAACTTTTTGACCGCTATCGACATTATTCATTCCATAAAAGTCTTCGTCGAATCACTGAAAACCTCCAGCGGATGGAGGACTTCGGTTCCGCTACTCCTGTTTTTGGGCTGAAACGAAAAGAAATACAGGACGAAGATTTAGCTAATGCTCCAGCTCTAGACGTCGAACAATCGCTGGATGAGCGTCTTGCCGTGTTGGAACGGCAGACGGCCGCGCTTCTGAATGCCACACAACGATTGGAATTATCTACTTCTCGCATGAAAAAGAAGAATTCTGTCCGTTGTCTTTTCTCCCGTTTCAATTCTGCAGACAGGTCTTCGGGCGTCTGATTGGATGTATCACGGGATTCCTATATGGAAGGATTTCACGATTCGACGGAATATCAGGATTCCAAATCAGGAACAATAAGTTCTGACAAGGCTAATCTTCCTTCCAGTAGCATTTTATGCATTAGATTATCCCCGCGACTACGGTCTGGCATGGATTCACCGTAGGCTGTTAGCAGGCCTGTGATTTGCTGGTATAGTCCGTCTTTAATGTAAGGATGGTCAGATGGGAAGTAGAACAGTAATTTTGTATTCGATCCATATAAATCTATACGATCGAATATCGCCTTGAAATAAGAATAATCTGCCTGTCCCAGTGAATGACCATATACCTTTATCGTATTAAAATTCTCGCCAATCCGATATGGTTCCAGCAATCCGACGGATTCCTCTTTCACACTTGTATCTCCCGACTGCCTTAGAACCCTATACGTTTTAGTGAATTGAAGAACTGCTGGGTTGCTTTTCTGCTGGTTTGGAAGTTGGTTCATATCGATTCCAAAAATAATATGATCCTTTCCTAATCGTCCATGCACATTTCTCCAGCATGCAATGCGAAAATCGGACAAAGAAGAATCTATTTTATCGGGCTGCGGAACCGTGTAATTGAAAGATAGAATATAATTCGAGGTATCCCTTGGATCTTCCTCCGTGTCCGCATCGCGCAACACGCGAAACAGATTACATGATTTTCGAATGTAATCCAGAGAGGCCGCCTCTTTAGTCAAAAAAACTTCGAAGGCTTTTTCCATAAGCTGTAATTCCTCAAATAAGAGGTTGCGGAATGCGTCCTCATCTTTTATATAACTAATGCGTTCTGGTAGTGAAGAAGGAAGAGGCCATCCTCCTAAGGCCTTAACTTTTTGCAAGAAGCTGTATCGTTTTTGTATTGGATGGATGATTTCCACATAATCGTTCATCCCTTTACACGATACCCATTTCAGGATGACTGCCTCTACATCTTTCCAGCTCTTCGGATTATTCTCTTTTTCGAAGGCGAAGATATGATCCCATAAATTCTCTGGATCATCTGGGTTCTCTTTCCACTGAGCATAAGGCTCGCACAACCAAGGTTTTTCCATCCTCGTTTGAAAATAATCATCGAATTGTGATCGTAGCTGACATTCAAGGTCAAACCCGTTCCCCAAAATAATAAGTTGGTTATTCCACGGACTCATTTTTGATTGCTTTCTAATTAGATTAACAAGCCATCTCTAATTTTAATGCGATGATGCTTCTCTCCCCTCAAAAATCCACCGATGTTTTCAGAATGAATGAGAGCTGATTTGTATGTGAGCGTGGCGATGTCCTATGAGGGCGGACAAGACTAGGGTTTGATATGAACTGATTTTTGTTCCGCATTTCCCCTAACTCGATGGGAGATGATGGAACCATGGCAAAAGGAACGAGATACACGCCGGAGTTCAAGGCGAAGGCCGTCAGGCTGTTGACCGAGTCGCGCGGCTCGTATTCGTCGGAGACCAAGGCGATCGAACAGGCCGCCAGGGATCTGGGGGTCGCGCCGGAGACGCTGCGCCGTTGGCGCAACAAGACGGACGCCACGGTCGCGGCGGAGGCCAAGCAGTCGGCCGAAGACGCGATGGCGGAGTTGAGGAGTTTGCGGGCCGAGGTCGCGCGATTGAGGCGGGCGAACGAGATATTGACGACGGCGTCGGCTTTTTTCGCGGCGCGGCTCGACCCGACACGGCGTTGATGGTCGCTTACATCGACGAATTCAAGGACCGTTTCAGGGTCGGGCCGGTCCGCGGGGTGCTGGCCGCTTCGCTGGACTGCGGGTTCATCACGCCGCGCGGCTACCGCATGTTCAGATCCAGGCTCGTCAGCCGCATGGCCGCCAGGCACGAGGCGCCGGCCCGCGGCATCCTCGAGATCCATGCCGATTCCTTCATGGCCGTGTACGGGTACCGCAAGACGCACGCCCGGTTGTTGGCGCGGGGCTGGGATCCGGCCGAGATCGGCCGCGACCAGGTGATGAACGTCATGCGGGAATCGGGAATCCGCGGCGTGCGCCGCGGCGGGACGCCCGTCACCACCAAACCGGCGAGGGGCGCGGGCGGCAGGCCCGACCTCGTGGAACGCGGGTTCGAGGCGGAGGCGCCGAACCGGCCGCACGTGGCCGACATCACCTACGTGCGCATGGCCAACGGCTCGTTCGGCTACACGGCGTTCGCCGCCGACGTGTTCGCCCGCAGGATCGTCGGATGGGCGTGCGCCACCACCATGGGCACCGGGGAGCTGCCGCTGCAGGCGCTGGAACAGGCGATATCATGGGCCGCCTCGCATGGCGGCACGGACGGTCTCGTGCACCGTTCCGACCATGGCGCGCGGTGCATCGGCCTCGTGTGCACCACCGGGGTCGGGGAATTCGGCATGCTTCCCTCGGCCGGCACGGTCGGCGACTCGTACGACAACGCCATGGCCGAGAGCGCCGACGGCGCGTGCAAGACCGAGCTCGTCTGGCGACGCAAGCCCTTCCGGGATTTGAGGGACCTGGAATTGGCGACGTTCCGGTGGGTCTCGTGGTGGAACTCGAAGCGTCTGCACCAGTCCTTGGGCTACAGGACACCGGAACGGACCGAAACCGAGTATTATGCAAACCAAGCGGCGCAAGCCGCTCCACTATAAGGGCGGAACAAAAATCAGGCCATATCAGCCCGGTTTGCATGCTTAATCGAGTTATAGGATTCAGCCATCTCGAGCTTCCATTGTTCGAGATCGAAAGGCCAATTATCGTCGAGCTCAGAAGTAATGGCATGAAGTTTATCCGCAAAACAAGCTCTGCCAGCTGCACACTTGTCCATTCCCCCCTCTTATAGCAGCTGGTATCCAAGCGCTTCAAATCCAATGCTAAGCTGCACCACCCAAGCTTCAATAGAAGCGCCTCTCATAGAGAACAATGAAACAATAGGGTCAATTCCTCGAGCATAAGTATCCCGAAGTTTAAACCACGAATTTAGATCACCGTTGTCGAAATCAGAATACTTAATCAGATAATCGAACTGCCCAGCATGCGAGTGCACTTCGGAATGCGATTCAACGACCGCGCACCATCTTTCCTGGTACGGAATTCCACTTTCAGCCCGGAGAGGATCATCCCTTCTGGAAACCGCTTCTATTGAAAGAGGATGCTCCGTCCAACTTGAAATGCGAAGAAGATCACGCATGGCCCGATGTTTCTCAAGATGGGCTGGCCAGCTCTCAACATCATGAGAAGAACTCTCCATATAGACCAAATCATGAAGCTCAGTCGTATTCCCAGAAACCGAGGTGGTCCAATGCGGAACGAATTCGAATACGGGATTACCGGTTCCTATGTTATCTGGGCATTTAAGAGTATATTGCTTCCCCTTCACTCGGTTATCCCTATCAACAAACGGCTCCGATTCGAGGATACTGCTGATGCCAAGCCATTCGCGCAAACCGCCTAGGGAAGTACGCAATGCGTTAACTTTTGAATAATCTTTCCCCACCGACGCGTTGAACACCGCATACCTCGCATCGATGATCCCGTTGGCCCCCGTCACATAGTTTTCATGGAACGGTCCGGTTTGCAACCAAGCAAATCCACCGACCCCTGCGCATCATGAAACCAGATCTGTTTGGGCAAGTCATAGACATATTCTTTATATTCCGGATCGTCGCAGTACAGCACGCTTCTTGAGGTAAAGCAGCGTTCAAATATGCTACTGCCGCTATCCCAAGCAATAGTGGCATTGATATGACCGTCAAGAATCCGAAGAAGGGCTTTCGTATCAGGAAGCTTGTCATTTTCAAAATGGAGCATTCCCATCCTGACGACACCTTGTTCAGAAGTTTTATCTCCACTCACGAGTTTTCAATTCCAATCTTTTGACATTAGATCCGGCAATCCGCCACGACCGGCTACAACACACCCATTATAGAACAAATGTTCGACTGCATAAGACTGCGATTATATAGCGCCGCTCCATCATTCGCAACGACTGCGGCAGGCTGAGACTTCCCCGGGACTGAAACGGATATTCTTCTTCGCGTGGCCCTTCCTCGGCTAGCCTCAGACGCATGTGAATCAGGAAACGCAAACTCACGTTCCGGAGTCTTATGCTTACAGTGCTATACCCCGTGTTCGACTATGCCGATTTTGACCACGAAGCCCATAAATTGAATTCCGCAGCAAGCAGGACATATCAACATAGAACCATTGGCATCCGCGCAATAAATGTCTTTTCCAGATTATTAAAAAAATGACCGAACCCGACTACTTTTACAGTAAAATAGGTCAAAATCTTTGAAGGGGCAACGAAATGACGGCGGACAATCCATCCTTGACACCGGAGCAGCAACATGATTGCGAACGCTTGCTTTCCAAATCACAAGAGGCGTTCATTCTGGCAATAGAACTGTTCAATCGCCCAACCATCAGGTACAGGGTCGAAGGATGCGCGTTCTTCTTGTGCAACGCGTGGGAGCTCATGCTCAAGGCATATCTAATCAAACGCGATGGATACGAATCCATTTTCTATCCAGGTAAAACGCAGCGCACACTTTCTCTGGCGGACTGTATCAAAAAGGTTATGACCAACGACAAGGATCCTGTCCGTCTCAATCTCGAATCCATCGACGAACTTCGCAACACTGGCACTCATTTCGTGGTCGAAGAATACGAAATCACCTATGGCCCGATATTTCAAGCCAACATTCACAACTATGACGACAAACTCCGCGACTGGCACAGCATCGAAATATGCGACAGCATCCCTGACAACTATCTTGTGCTTTCCGTCAATCGTACCGATCTTGACGGTGAGACGCTGCGTGCCAAATACACCCCGGAAGTAGCAGCACGCCTGCTACGTATGCAAACATCTATAGATCAAACAGCTGAAGTAGAAAACAACATTAAATATTCAGCCTACTTCCACACTGAATTCGTTTTGTCTAAAAAACATGGCATTCCAATCCAAGTGGATAACAACGCCGATACACATGCACGCATCATCAAACAGCTCATCAACCCGACCGATAAATACCCCTATAGCATGAAAAAGCTCATCGAACTGGTCAATAGGAAGCTCAAACACCGTAGCATCAGCTTTGTATACAACAACGACCAGAACGCTAAATTTAGCAGGTATCATTTCAGACTCTTCATCGCCTGCTATGACATGAAACAGGAGAAAAATACTGTTACGACCGTTCATCACCCGAGGAACGGAAAAACGGAAGACATTCGTACATCTATTCGGATCAGGCGGTCGAATTCATCGTCGATGAAATCGCCAAAGATCCGCAGCACATCATTCAAAAATTGAAAAACAAAACGACAAGAATGGAAAAATGATACAAGGCCAACCCCAGGGGCAAAGGAATTCTCGACCTAAAGTCTTACTCCCATTCAGGAACCCAGCCGTTATCCACTCAAGTTGGCCTTGTAGGAACAAACTTACACTACCCGTATGTCAATTGCCGCAAATCGACGGAAAAACATAGCGTGTCGGGTCTGATAAAACATGTCAATAACCGGGGCGCTAGCCTGAGCGTCGGAGGCATCCAGCACGCAAGCATCCCCGGCCCAGCGAAGAACAATCGCCGAATGGATTGTGCGGTACATAGCACGAGGCAAGCCACACGTCACTCAATAACAATCTAAGTGATCCATCGGTCTCATGCCAACACGATACGACCATGCGAAACCTGCAGCATAGACACCCCACCCCACACCCCCATCTCCGCATGGTTCTTCCTCGACAGGGAACAGACCAAACCCAACCTCAAACGCACATGAATCATGGAATGTCCCTGTTCTAGAGCCTCATCCTCACAACGTTCTACCTCGTGTTCGGTAAGACCGGTCAGTTCAAGCCCTATGACAAAGAGAGCACTCCCTGTCAGTATGAGTTCATGATGATATATCGTTATCCACGTTGTCTTCGACAAGCAATCCCCCTAATTCATAAAAAGAGATATAGTTATCTCATGCCGTCGGGTGAAGAAATACAACGTAAAGGTGAGGAAGGCGCTCATCGAGCTAAAAGATGGCTCGAACGCACATTAAGAGCCAAAGTGCAATGGGTCAACCCCGATCGCACAGCCGTTAAAAAGTTAACCTACAAATGGCCAGGCGACAACAATACCTTCTCCTTTGATTTAGGTGGAACGTTCATTGGACAAGGCGATGACGCCGACAAAACCCGAGAAGGAGAAAATTTCTTCGCAGAGGTTAAGAACTACTCCAGCGCCAGTGACCAATCGTCCATGTTCACTGATTTTTTGGCAAAATGCTACGTGGCCAGAAAAGAAGATCCGAAATTCACTGACGTTTTTCTATGGATCACCTGGTCTCCATTTAGGGTTACAAAATGGAACCAGCTGCATTCACCAGAAGAAATCAAGAAAGCAATCCTAGACAAAAGAAATCGATTGAGATCTCTGAATATTTCAGATACTCAAGAAGCGGAAAAAGCCCTTTCCCAAGAGGAAGAGTTTCTCAATAGTTTGTCCAAAGACATATGGCTCCTAGTTCTTTCAAAAGAACAGGAAGATTTTCTAACTATTTCCAGAGAGGAAATGGGAGTAATAGCACAATATCGTACGGGAAAAGAAGGATGATGATGTCCTATGATGCGCAGCGATGAAATCGAAACAATTCAATCCATAAAAGATAAGACACGGTATTACATCGAACAGTGCAGTCCAGAATCAAATATCCGATATACCGACTATTTCAATCATACTTTTATTCCAGATATGGTCATCGACTGGAATAAACAAGAAAGATATTTATATATACGAACAACGTCCGATATTAATTGGATATTTGAGGATGCAAAGCTATTAGACATTTTCCATCCAATCATTCTCACAATCGAAGATTTTAGTGAAATTACCGATAAGAGCACTCTTGAGCTTCAGAGCAAAACCATCAACTCCCTCATCAGCAACACCATGACTTTAGGGATGCTTGCAAAGCAAAATCGGGAACAAACTATCTATAAAATCGTCAACTACCCCATACCTCAGTATGGGCGCGGACTTTTTACAAAACCCTTAGCAACAAAGACAGCGCAAGATTTTATCGACGGAACTAACGCTGCAGAATCTCTTAATGGGAATCAAGTAGCGCAATCATTGCAGACAATGCACCAGGTTATGTCCAACGACGGAAGAAACCAGATTGATTCGTTTTACCAGGCATTATGGTGCGGACATGGCGGAGCAATAACCGACTATCCTTCGCCCGCTTTATTGGAGAAAGAGATTAATGACGAAGGATGGGACTATCTTCTTTCCCATTCAGACGAAAACACGCAATGGTCATCTATACCCGCAAAGCTCACACTTTCACAAACGTCTCAGCTGAATGCACAAAAACACCCCTACAGCTTCAATTCTTTGATTGCAGGAAAGGCAAACACGATTGCTGTTAAAGCAGCAAAAGTTGTTCGAACACCGCCATTTTTATTCTCCGAATCAGCATATCTTCCTTTTTGGCACTGGACCATCGACGAAAAACATCTAATTGCCACAAATGGAACGACACAAATTATATTCTCGGATTCGACCGAAGATATCAAGAAGATGTATGAGTCCGAAAATATTGCAATGCATGAAGGACTGGACGTTGACACCTTTATCCATAGAGTGGCTGGATTAAAAATACAACGAGTTCAAGTAGACAACCGCGACAGTGTAACTGTTTACAATATTCCGGACTCTAAAATTCAAAAAAGCAATACCCTGCGAATGTTTGGGAAGAATGCCCGAGTCATATCCTGTGAAGTGCAGATTTCAATTTCGAAGAGGGAGAAGAATATCAAATTTGATTATATAAATGGAATTGCAAACGTTCAACGAGGGGCTTGCAATCTTCAAGCTTTCGCGCAGACAATTATTCCCGCTATGGTCGATTTAAAAGAATCAGAATATGATTCCTTATCATATCTTTTCATGGAAGAGGCACAAGGGGTTCTTTTCTAATATTCCGCTAACGAATCCCGATACCTTAGAAAAGAAGCAAAATGAAACAAGTATATGAAACGCTTGGCGATAAATGGGATCTAGACCAACCAACCACAAAGCTCTTCGAGGAACGCTTGAGAACGGCAACTCCAACTCCCCTAGACTGGGTTGTCATCGATCGATTCGAAAGAAAGGAATGCGACAACAGGCACGATAAGGCGGAATATACCCAGACCACGCATTGTGCGCTCATCGACAATGAGAGCGATTCCGTCGCCAAAGCCCTGCACAATTTCAGCATCCCTGGATTAGGCAAATTTGACCTGCGCGTATCAGAGCGAAGCACAACTGGTTATGAACCCTGCTATGGCCTTCGATCAGAGAAAGCTCCATTCTACGGCTTCTTCGCGCAAGTGCGCGATGCTCTAGGAAGCACAACGCCGGAAGTAGACATCTTGCCGTCTTTCCTTTGGTTTTGGGATGCGTACAGGGTAAAAGATGAGTGGAAATACACTGACGCGACCGGGAAAGAGTTGCCATTACTCCGCTTTACGCTGGACACTTCCGAAGACGATGAGGCAAATTGGAAACTAGAAGTCAGAGCGCTGGAATTACGCACTTTCCTGTACTACTGCGATAAAGAACTGCTGCTATGCACGGATGATACCTATGCCGGTCTTCCTTGTGATGATGATGCCCGGCAGGAGAACAGCAGAGACTGGTGTTCATATACTTTTATGAAGGAACCCGAAAAACCTTTGCGGAAAAGCGTAATAGCACTATTCGGGAAATACATAATCCATGGCGCGAAAAACACTCAATTTCCGCATTTTTTTGATGACGAGACAACGGCAGAGTATCCGAATTTCATCATTGGACTAGACCCAGATGGCGAACCTATTGCCGCCAGCTGCAATCCATCCCAGCTTTCTGGATATCCCGGCTCTGGCCCAAATCACCCAAATAGATTTGAGCGAGTTTGTTTCCAATCAGAAGTGCTACAGAGATATTCAACCAATCCGGATAAGTATCAAATATCGGACCGCTCCATTGCCTGCGTAATTAATGGAAGAACCCTATGGCAGCTTGACATCAGCACGAACTCCGATGGTCTTGTCGAAGCATACTTAGGAGATCTAGGCAGCAGATTGCCTCATAAGGAATTGCCGTACTGGAAATCCTTTAATATCGCCCCATCCGGCACTCCAAATCCCAACCGGGTATTGCGAGATCACTTCAATATACCCACGGACGCCAGCGATGCGCCCGTTCTAGAACTTATGTCCGCTTTCAGAAAAGCCTCCGAAAACGTCAAAGAGCAGCTAGGCGTAAGTATCTGGAAAGAGCCGGATAGCCACACTCTCAAAAAGATCAACACGCTTGCAGTGCCAACAGTGGACAACACTGAAGCATTCAACAATGCGATGTTGGCTTTGACGAAAGCGCTTGCAGATACCCTAGACGGAAAGCAACTACGTAAGCTCTCGGAAAACACCGACGAGAAAATTGGACCCATACAATTAGCAATCTCGTTTTTCCAATCACAAGGAGCCGACGCATCACCCTTCGAGTACCTGAAATATGTGCAGGATTTCCGTTCTGGAGGAGGTGCAGCGCATCGTCCTAATGGGAAAGGCGATGCATCAAAAAGACTTCGCAGACTGTTAGGAGATTGCACATCCACCGATTGGAAAGAACGGTTTGTTTACGTCTGCAATCAACTTACCGATGGATTTAACTCGCTCGCAGCTTGGCAAATCCAAGATACAAATCAAGGAGAGAAGGAAGCATCTGACGGAAAGAACGTCTGACCAGTATCCTGGCACCAACAAGAAAGCTGCTTTAAAAACCTGTTTATCCAGCCAAGAGACTTCCACCAAGCGGCGATCGACCGATGCATCCAACGCTCAAACACCGATGAGTAACCATTGATAAACAGAAATCCGTGTGACCAACACAAAGTTGGCCACACGGATTTTGGTTATGAGGACTGTCACAGGAACATTGAAAAACAAATGGCCGGAACGCCCGTCACGAGGACAGGACTCCGGGAACAAGCCCTCGGAAACGAACCCCCGTCAGTTCTTCTGGTTGGGGACGAGCATGATCTCGCCGTCGGCAATGCCCTTGAGATGCTGGCCGTACGGGCTCTTGCCATAACGCTCGGCGGACTCCATGAGCTGGTCGCGCGTGATCCAACCGTTCTCGAAGGCGATCTCCTCCACGATCGCGATCGGCAGACCCTGCGCACGCTGCACGGTACGCACGAACTCACCCGCCTCGAACAAAGAATCCATCGTACCGGTATCCAACCACGCGTAGCCACGACCCAACGTGCGCACGTTCAGCATGCCCGCATCCAAATACATGCGGTTCAGATCCGTGATCTCCAACTCGCCACGCGGGCTCGGCTTCACCCGCTTCGCGTACTCGACCACGTGCTCGTCGTAGAAA
>CDYU01004744.1_pt1 | contig 17785 bp, 8 predicted proteins | sample 480701 | NCBI WGS metagenome assembly CDYU01 (sample SAMEA3182105, study PRJEB8094) | gut metagenome | biome: human; feature: gut; material: Stool; isolation source: human stools | place: Canada | collected 2013-02-26 | reverse complement strand
TCGGGAGCGGCTCGAATGGCTCGACCGGGAAATTTCGGCCTGGTAAGCAGGCAACTTTGCGGAAAAAACGTAATTTTATACAAAAAAATCATCCATGAAATTCCGGATACTGCTTCTGTTCTGTCTGTTGTCGTCCTCGCTCTGTCCCGCGAAAGAGAGACAACTTATCTTCCGCTCCTTCAACGCTGATAACGGGTTGGCGCACAATACCGTGCTGGCCGTCATCCAGGACCGGACGGGGTTCATGTGGTTCGGGACCAAGGACGGGCTGAACCGCTACGACGGCTCCGAAATCCGGACCGTGGCGGTGACGGACGCCATTCCCGGCAACAATTACATCTCGGCGCTGTGCGAGGACAACAAGGGATGCATATGGATCGGAACCGACAGCGGCGTGTGCCTCTACGACCCCGAAACCGAACGCGCGAACCGTTTCCTGCTAAAGGCCGACGACGGCAGCCGTATCACGGAAAACATCCCCCAAATCGTGCTCGCACCGGACAGCACGGTCTGGATCGCCGCAGGAAGTCAGGGATTCTTCCGGTACGACTCCGGCGCAAAAACCCTGACACGCATCCACAGCGACAAAACGGGACGGAGGACCTATTCGGCCCGAAACATCTGCTTCACGGCCCAGAACGCCATCTGCATAACCCTCGACGACGGCAATATCTATTTGTCGGAGGACAATCTGGCAAGCGTCACGCCGCTCTTTCCAGAAGGCGGAGGAACGGAAGCGTTCCGCAACCGATACACCAATCGTCTCGTGTCCGGAGCGTTCAACAAAATGTACGCCTGCACATCTCTGGGGCTGTTCGAAATAAATCTCGCCGCGAAACGATTCCGCAAAATCGACCTGCCGCACAGCAACAATTACGTCCGCGACCTGCTCATCCTGAAAAACGACGAATTCTGGGTCGCCACCGAATCGGCCCTCGAAATCCTCGACGGCAATCTCCGGGAAGCGGCATCGCTTTACGGAGACCACAGGAATCCCTATGCATTGCAGACAAACTCACTTTACTGCCTATACAAAGACAAAGAAGACAACGTATGGATCGGCACCTATTTCGCAGGTGTAGCCTATACCTGGGATGAAAGCATCACGTCGATCAGGCGTTACTATGCAAATTCCGAAGGTTGCGACATGGGATACTACATCCGGGAGATCGTTCCGGACGAAGACGGCAACTTGTGGATCGGCACCGAATCGCAAGGATTGACCCGCCTCGATCAACGGCTCGACAACATCGTACAAATACCGATCGACGAAAATGGCAATTCCTGTAACATTCACGGTCTCTGCTGCGACGGCGATTTCGTATGGGTAGGAACCTACGAGCAAACCCGCTCTCTGGTCCGCATCCACCGGCGAACCCTCGCCTCGAAAAGCTATCCCAGCGCCGGCAAGGAGATCTACACCATCTGCCGGACATCGGGCGGAGAACTGTGGATCGGAACCACATCCGGACTCAAGCGCTACGACCGTGCGGCAGACCGGTTCGTCAGCGATTCGGCGATTCGGAGCCATGTATATCACATCCGGGAAGATTCCTTCGGAAATATCTGGGCGGCCACCTATTCCGACGGACTTTACAAATACGACGCCATGAAAGACGCATGGCGTCATTATCTTTACGCAGAACGGGATACGGCCTCGCTTGCGGCGAACAAGGTCCTGAGCGTCTTCGAAGACAGCCGCAGCAGAATATGGCTCACGACCGAGGGCGGGGGCCTGTGCCGGTATGATTCCGAAGCCGACTCTTTCGTCCGGTACAAGAACCGTCTGCCGTTCGACACCTGCTATCGGATCGAAGAGGATGCGCAGGGTGTTTTCTGGATCACGTCGAACAAAGGGCTCATACGTTTCGATGCCGAAGCCTTGAGCTATTACGTTTTCACCACCGACGACGGACTGCTGAACAATCAGTTCAACTATTCGTCGCTCTGCAAAACAGAAGACGGACGCATCTACGCCGGAAGTTCCGACGGGTTCATCTCGTTCGACCCTGCAAAGCTGAAACCCTACAACGGACGATTTCCCATCGTACTGACCGACTTCATGCCTTACAACAAGTCCATCGGCGCGGGGAGCGATTCGCTGCAGGCCCCGAAAAGCATTACGCACCTCGACCGGATCGACCTCGCTCCCGACGAAAACTCGTTCTCCGTACGCGTAGCGGCGATAAGCTACCGCTCTCCGAACGCGGCGCATATGCGCTACAAACTCGAAGGTTTCGACTCCGAGTGGCACCGCGTATCCAACAATACGATCTCCTATTCGAACCTGCCTTTCCGCTCCTACAGGCTCGTGGTCGAGGGACTCGACAGCAAAGGAGCGCCGAACGGCATCGCACGCTCGCTCGAAATTCGCATCTGTCCGCCGTTCTACCTTTCAGGAATCGCTTACGCATGCTATGCGGCGCTCGCATTGACAACTGTCGTGCTCCTATACAGGCTTGCCAACCGGCGGACACTCCGGAAACGGGAGACGGAAATCGAAAAAATAGAACGAAGCAAGGAACGCGAACTCTACGTCGCCAAATTCGATTTCTTCACCAATATCGCCCATGAGATACGCACGCCGCTGTCGCTGATTCGCGGTCCGCTGGAAAACATCGTGGCCAAAACGGGCGACAGCCCCGACCGGGAGTTGCACGAGGAGCTGCGCACGATGCAGTCGAACACCGACCGGCTGACGACGCTCATCAACCAGCTGCTCGATTTCCGGAAAGCCGAACAGCAGGGATTCCGCCTGCATCCCGTAGAATGCGATGTCCGCGAGGCGGTGGAGAACGTATGCCTGCGGTTCGTAACCATGGCCCGTCAAAAGCACATCGACTTTGCGTTCGAACTCCCGGCCGAAAAATTGCAGGCCGCGGCCGACAAGGAGGCGCTCACAAAGATCGTCAGCAACCTGCTGTCCAATGCACTCAAATACGCGCAATCATACGCCCGGCTGAAAATGACCGTCGAGAACGATCCCGCCCGCTTCCGTGTTGCGGTTGTGAACGACGGACCGGTCGTGCCGGAGGGAATGCGGGAGAAGATCTTCCAGCCATTCGTGCAATACCGCGACGGAAAACACGTAATCGCCGGAACGGGCATCGGCCTGACGCTGGCGCGTTCGCTGGCGGAACTGCACGGCGGCACGCTGATCATGGATCCGTCGACCGAGATCAACCGCTTCGTACTCACCGTCCCGGTCGTGCATCAATCCGCCGGAGTCCGGACCGAAGAGCCGGAAATTGCCCCCGGAGAGCTGAGAGAAAACACAACGGCTCCGCAGGACGACGCTTCGAAAAAGCCAGCCCTGCTGATCGTCGAGGACGACCCCGAAATGCAGGCCTTCATCGTACGGCACATGGCGCCGGCCTATCGTACGGTCACGGCAGACAATGGACGCATGGCATTGGAACGGCTGGCGAAAAACGAGCCATTCGATCTGATTCTGAGCGACGTGATGATGCCCGAAATGGATGGTTTCGAACTGTGCCGGCGCGTCAAGGCCGATCTGCAGTACAGCCATATACCCGTATTGCTGCTGACGGCGAAAACCGATGTTGCTTCCAAAGTCGAAGGATTGGGAACCGGCGCCGACATATACGTCGAAAAGCCCTTCTCATTGGAATACCTGCGGGCCAGCATATCCGCGCTCTTATCGAACCGGGAGCTGGTGCGCCGGCATTTCCTCGAATCGCCATTTGCAAAATCGGAGACGCTGACCTACTCGAAAGCCGACGAAAACTTCATGTGCAAGCTCGATCAGTACATCATGCAACATCTCGAGCAGGCTGAATTGTCTGTCAAGGAAATGGCTGAGGAAATGTGCATGAGCAGTTCGAACCTGTTCCGCAAACTCAAAGCCATCACCGGGAAAAGTCCCAATGAATACCTGCGCATCAAACGGCTGAAAAAAGCGGCGGAACTGCTTCAGCAGAACGAATACGGCGTTACGGAAATCAGCCTGCTGGTCGGGTTCAGTTCATCGACCTATTTTTCCTCGTGTTTCAAAAAACAATTCGGAATTACCCCTACCGATTTTCGTGAAGGTGAAGGCAAGGGGTGAGGTATAGTTCCCGCCATTGTCGCTCCGAAGATAGATCTGCAAGATTATTAACGTTTCTCGCAGGATATTTTAAGGTCCCCGATAATGTAAAGGAGTAATTTTGCATAATAATCCAAAAATACGAGACAGAATGCGAAAACTACTTTTTTCCCTGTTGCAGATCGGAATGTTCGGAATTCTTCCGGCCCAGACTTTCACGGAGTGGCAGGACCCGCAGACCAATGCCGTAAACCGCTTGCCGATGCGGGCGGCGTATTTCGCTTACGAAAGCACCGAAAAAGCGGCCATTGCGGATAAGACGGCCTCGACACGTTTCCTTTCGCTCGACGGAACATGGCGCTTCAATTGGGCGCGTCATGCCGACATGCGGCCGACCGGCTTTTTCCGTACGGACTACGACGACAAGGCCTGGAGCAGCATGCCCGTACCGGGCATGTGGGAACTGAACGGATACGGCGATCCGCTTTACGTAACCGAGGGTTACGCCTGGTCGAACCAGGCCCCCAAAGAGCCGCCCGTCGTTCCTGTCGAGGAAAATCATGTAGGCTCGTACCGCCGCTGGATCGAATTGCCCGACACGTGGTCCGGGCAGCAAATCATCGCTCACATCGGCTCCGCCACCTCGAATCTCTACCTTTGGGTCAACGGGCGGTTTGCCGGTTACAGCGAAGACTCGAAACTCCCGGCCGAATTCGATATAACCCGTTTTCTGAAACCGGGGCGCAATCTGCTGGCCATGCAGGTATTCAGGTGGTCGGATGGTTCCTATCTCGAAGATCAGGACTTCTTTCGACTGTCGGGTATCGCACGCGAATCGTATCTTTATGCCCGCGACAAACGGCATATCGCCAATGTGAGACTCGATGCGAAGCTCTCGGAGAACTACACGTGCGGCACATTGGACGTGGAATTGGAATTTTCTGCGGCAGCCAAAGGATGTACGGCGGAAGCGGCACTATCGGCTCCTGACGGAAAAATCCTTGCAGTCAGGACCGTGAAAATCTCCGGCACAACGACCCGCCTGACGCTTGATGCCGGACGTGTGCAGCCGTGGAGCGCTGAAATGCCTGCACTTTACAGCGTAACCGTGTCGCTGAAAAACACCGCCGGAGAGACGCTCGAAGCCATCCCCCTGAACACGGGATTTCGGGAAATCGGGATCGAAGACGGACAATTTCGCATCAACGGGCAACCAGTCCTCATCAAAGGCGCCAACCGCCACGAGATGGACCCCGACGGCGGTTACGTCGTTTCGCGGGAGCGCATGTTGGAAGACATCCGGATTTTCAAGGAAAACAACTTCAACGCCGTACGCACCTCGCACTACCCGGATGACCCTTACTGGTACGAGCTTTGCGACCGCTACGGACTGTACGTCGTCTCGGAAGCGAACCTCGAATCGCACGGAATGGGTTACGGCGACGCGACGCTGGCAAGGAACGCCTCTTATGCCAAAGCCCATCTGGAACGGAACGAACGGCACGTAAAACGCCTGCTCAACCATCCTTCCATCGTCATCTGGTCACTGGGCAACGAAGCCGGGAGCGGTCCCAATTTCGATGCCTGCTACGATTGGATAAAAGCCTACGATCCCTCGCGGCCCATCCAGTACGAGCAGGCGATCCATACACCGGGACGGCGCAATACCGAGATCGTATGCCCGATGTATTGGAGTTACGAAGAGTGTGAAGCGTATTTGCGCGACGATCCGCAGAAACCGTTGATCCAATGCGAATACGCCCATGCTATGGGCAATTCAATGGGCGGTTTCGGCCGGTATTGGCAGATGATCCGCCGTGAACCGCGTTTTCAGGGCGGGTTCATTTGGGACTTTGCAGATCAGTCGTTGCGCAAAACCGGCAAAAACAGCGTGCAAATATGGGGATACGGCGGCGACTGGAATCATTACGACGCTTCGGGAAAGAATTTCTGCAACAACGGACTATTTGCACCCGACCGCACTCCCAATCCCCACTTGTACGAGGTGCGCTACTGGCAGCAACCCGTATGGAGTCTACTCGGGGAGGACGGACAAACGCTTTCGGTCTTCAATGAACGTTTCTTCCGTCCGCTAGACAACTGTTACCTGCGTTGGACCGTACTTCGCAACGGCGATCCCGTACGCAGCGGCATCGTGACCGACCTCCGTATCGCTCCGCAGCAAACGGCAACCGTCGTACTGCCGTTAGACGCGACATCGCTGCCGGGCGACGGAGAGCTGCTGCTCAATGTGGAATATCGGCTGACAGACGCCGAACCGCTGCTGAAGCCGGACCATCTGGTGGCCTATCAGCAATTTACGCTGCGACAGGCGGCAGCCGAACCGGCAGTGGTGTACGCCGGCGAATCCATAACCATACGCGACAACGACCGCAACTACCTCATTGCCGAAACTCCGGCAGTTCGCGTCGATTTCGAGCGGACGAGCGGTTATCTGGTTCGCTACGAAGTCGGTGGACGATCTTTATTGGCGAACGGCTCGGCGCTGCGTCCCGATTTCTGGCGTGCACCGACAGACAATGATTACGGAGCGGAACTTCAAAAGAAAAACCGTATCTGGGCTGATCCCGGACTGCGGCTCACCGCCTTGGAGCATACGACTGACGCCGGCACGGCCGTCGTAACGGCACATTACGATCTCACGGCGACGGGCGGACAACTGACACTTGTCTACCGCATCCGGGGCGACGGACGGCTGACCGTCAACCAACGCCTGACAGCAGCGCAGCGGACAGACGTTCCCGATCTGATGCGTTTCGGCCTGCGGATGGAAATGCCTGCCGGATACGACCGTATCGACTACTACGGCCGCGGCCCGTGGGAGAACTACACCGACCGCAAGGACGGCGCCCTTATCGGACGATACCGACAGACGGTCGACGAACAATTCTATCCGTACAACCGCCCGCAGGAAACCGGCACCAAGAGCGACATCCGCCGCTGGCGGCAGACCGGCGCCGACGGATGCGGCGCAGAATTTACGGCGCCCGCCCCGTTCTGTGTGTCGGCCCTGCATTATACGCAGGAATCGCTCGACGAAGGTCTCGAAAAACGGCAAATGCACGCTCCGGAGGTTGCATCCGTCGAAGAAATCTGTCTTTCGATCCACGGTGCGCATTACGGCTTGGGATGTATCCACTCGTGGGGACAACTGCCCGAGCCCGAGCACCGAATGCCCTACGACAATTATGATTTCGAATTCACCATATCTCCGATAATCCGATGAAACGACTCCTTTTTCTGACACTCCTGTTCGCAGCCATACAGAACTGTCCGGCAAAATCCGGCCGAAAGCATTATACCAATCCGATACGCACCGTTTCGGGCGAGAGCATCCATATGGCTGATCCGTTCATTTACAAGCACGACGGCATCTACTACCTTACCGGAACCAGCAACGCAGATGTCGGTTTCGACTACTATACCTCGCACGATCTGGTGACATGGGAATTTCAAGGCGCCTTGTTCCACCGTTCTTCCGGTCATCCCGGAGCCGGCTGCTTCTGGGCGCCGGAAGTAAAGCGGTACAAGGGACAGTTCTATCTGACGTACAGCTGCCTGATAGGCGACAAGGCGCTCTCTTGCCTGGCAGTCAGCGACCGGCCGGAAGGTCCGTTCCGCGCACTTCACACGCCGTGGTTCGATTCGGAGGATTCCGCCATCGACTGTCATATTTTCGTCGATAACGATCCGGAGCAGACTCCCTACCTGTTTTTCAGCCGCAATGGGTCCCGTGAAGGATATGCCTATGGGGAGATTTACGTCGTCCGGCTGCACAGAGACCTTTCGGGATTTGACGGCGAACCGCGGTTGATCGGGCAGGCTGACCAATCGTGGGAACTTGTCTGCCGCGACGTGAACCGTTGCAACGAAGGCCCTTTCGTCATCAGGCACGGAACTGTTTATTACATGACGTATTCGGGCAATGATACGGGACAATCCCATTATGGAGTCGGTGTTGCGACAGCTCCGCACCCGCTCGGCCCGTGGACCAAATACGAGGACAATCCGCAGATGATTACCGATTTCAGCCGGGGAATCTCCTCGCCGGGACACAACTCGATCGTTGAATCGCCCGACGGCAGCGAGTTGTTCATCGTTTACCACCGGCATTTCGATCCGTGGCAACCGCGTCCGGCATTCGATCGCATAACCTGTATCGACCGCATTGATTTCGACCGTTCGGGACGGATGCATATCGCACCTCCGAGTACGACGCCGCAACCCATGCCCCGATAATCTACAATATTCCATTACAACTCCTGTACATGAAGAAACTGCTTTTATTATTTGGTCTCTGCGCGATGCAGACGCCGCAGGCCCAAGACCTGCACAAGAACGTTGCCTATGCGGACAATCATGTCCGCTTCACGGTCATCTCGGACGGGGCCGTGCGCATGGAATACGCCCCCGACGGACAATTCGTCGACGCGAAGTCGTTCGTGGCCGTCCAGCGAGCATATCCCGCCGCGGACTACCGCGTGAAGCGGGGCGCGTGGATCGAAATCGCCACGCCGAAGATGGTCCTGCGCTACAGGAAGAATTCCGGTCCGTTCACGGCCTCGAACCTCTCGGTGCGCTCCCCGAAGAGAGCCGCCGTGCCCTTCGTCTGGAAACCGGGCATGCAGCAGAAAGGTAACCTCAAAGGAACCTACCGCACGCTGGACGGATACGACGGCGACACCTACGTCTACGACGAGCGTCGTCCGAAAATGCCCATCGAGGACGGACTGCTGGCCACCGACGGCTGGACGCTCATCGACGATTCGGACAACTTCCTCTTCGACGGCGACAAGGAGTGGGAATGGGTCGAGAAGCGCCCCGACGATGGCGCTCAGGACTGGTATTTCCTCGCCTACGGACACGACTACAAAGCCGCCCTGCGCGACTTCACGCTCTTTGCAGGCAAGATGCCCCTGCCGCCGCGCTACGCCTTCGGGTATTGGTGGAGCCGCTATTGGGCCTATTCGGACAAGGAACTGCGCACGCTGGTGAAGAATTTCCGCGCTTACGACATCCCGCTCGACGTGCTGGTGATCGACATGGACTGGCACTACACCGACGGCGACCGCGGAGGATGGACCGGCTGGTCATGGAACCGCACGCTCTTTCCCGATCCGGCGAAGTTCCTCCGGTGGCTCGACGGGGAGGGCATCCGCTCGACCTTCAACCTCCATCCGGCCGACGGCGTGCGATGCGGTGAGGACAGCTATGCCGACGTTGCCCGCGACATGGGCATCGACCCCGCGTCGAAACAGACCGTACCCTGGGTATCGTCCGACAAGAAATTCATCCGCAGCATCTTCCGCCGCATCCTGACGCCTATGGAGCGCGACGGGGTGGATTTCTGGTGGCTCGACTGGCAGCAGCAGCCCACCGACCCCGCCGTCGAGGGGCTGAGCAACACATGGTGGCTCAACTACGTATTTTTCAGCGACATGGAGAAGAACCGCGATGTGCGACCGATGCTCTACCACCGCTGGGGCGGGCTGGGCAACCACCGCTATCAGATCGGATTTTCGGGCGACGCCTCCATCACGTGGGCTTCGCTTGACTTCCAGCCCTACTTCAACTCCACGGCCTCGAACGTCCTCTACGGATATTGGAGCCACGACATCGGAGGACACCACATGGCCGACCGCATCGACCCCGAACTCTACATCCGCTGGATGCAGTTCGGCGCCCTGAGCCCCGTCATGCGCACCCACTCGGCCAAGAGCGCCGGACTGAAAAAGGAGGTCTGGAACTTCGCCCCGGAGCATGCCGACATCCTGCGCAGCACCATCCGCCAGCGCTACGCGCTCGCACCCTACATCTACACCATGGCCCGCAAGGCCTACGACGAGGGGATTTCGCTCTGCCGGCCGATGTACTACGAGTGGCCCGAGGCGTCGGAAGCCTATGCCTTCCGCAACCAGTACCTCTTCGGCGACGACATCCTCGTAGCGCCGGTCACCGCGCCGGGCAAGGAGGGCTATGCGACCGTGCAGGTCTGGCTCCCCGAGGGGAAATGGTATGAGTGGCAGACCGGAACGATGCTCGACGGAGGACGTATCGTCGAGCGGACTTTCGCGCTGGACGAATATCCGGTTTACGTACGTGCGGGCGCTATCCTGCCCATGTACGGCGACACGGTGAAGAATCTCAATGCGAACGACGAAGAGATCCTGCTGACCCTCTTTCCAGGCGGCAGCGGCGAATTCTCGCTCTACGAGGACAACGGAGACGACAAGCGCTACGCCGCGGAATTCGCGCGCACGCACCTGAAATCCGTGCGCGACGGCAACCTGCTGACCGTCACGGTCGGCAAGCGGACCGGAGCCTACCGCGGCATGCTCGCCGAGCGAAAGTTCTCGGTAAAGGTGCTCGCATCGGCGGCCCCCGCGTCGGTAACCGTAGACGGCGCAAAAGCAGACTGGACCTATCTCGGAGAGGAGTTCGCGCTCGTCGTAGAGATTCCCCGTACGGACTGCGCGGCGGAGAAGGTCGTGTGCATCCGATACGAGGATGCGGAGGTAGATTTCAACGGCGTGCCCGCAGCGGCACGCCGCATGGCGCGCGCCATGGAGGAGTTCAAATACCATGCGGCCCGCAAACCCTGGGAACAGTCGTGGCGCTACACCTACACCGACGAGTTCGGACCCATGGGCTCGATCGCCGAAGCCGTGGAGTACGCACCCGAACGAATCCCGCAGCTGATCGGAGAGTTCCGAAAGGCATACGACGACCTGCCCGGAGTGCTCCGAAGACAGGGACTATCACAAGAAGAGAGCGAGTGGTTTTTCACAAAAATCGGCATACGTTAAAAATGAAATCCAAACACTTTCGAATCATTTGCCTGCTAACAGCCTTTCTTTTCTGGGGCTCCGCCCTGGCGCAGAAAACAGTCGACACCGAGGATCTCCGGATGCGCGACCCGTTCATTTCAGTCGACAGGGAGCACGACTATTATTACATCATCACATCGCGCTGGAGCGAAGGCTGCGGCGGTCTTTTCGCTCTTCGCAGTCGGGATCTCAAAAACTGGGAGGAGACCGGGTATGTCTACAAGGCACCGGCCGATTACCTCGGCACGAACGACTGGTGGGCCCCCGACACCTACTTTTACAAAGGCGCCTGGTATACGTTCGTCACGGTCCGCAACGAAGCGCGGGGCATCCTGCGCGGCACGACTATACTCCGTTCAACCGACGGTCCGCTGGGCCCCTACAGTCCCGTACTGCCGCCCGAACGGCTCAACATGACGCCCGAAGGAATGCAAAGTCTCGACGCATCGCTCTTTGTTGCGGAGGAGGGCACACCGTGGATGGTTTTCAGCGTTGAATGGAACGGCCCCAATGTCCGTAACATGACAGGTGAGGTATGGGTGCAACAGCTTCGCTCCGATCTCACGGATACCATAGGAGAACCTCACCGTCTCTTCCAGGCTACGGAGGCCCCGTGGGTGAAGCCCGTCCCCGGAGGCGGATACGTTACCGACGCTCCATTTATCTGGAGGGACGAAAAAAGCGGCAACCTGATTCTTCTGTGGTCGAGTTTCTCTCCCCGATACTCCATCGGCCAAGCCATCTCGAAAAGCGGGAGCGTTCTCGGCCCGTGGGAACACGAATCCGAACCGGTCTTCGCCGATGACGGAGGGCACCAGATGATATTCCGAGACCTGACGGGAAAGCTGCATATCGCATTCCACGCTCCCAACGGCCCTTCGGGGAGGGAATGCGTCATTATACGTAAAATCAAAATCCGTAACGGAAAGTTCGTTCCTCTTAAAAACTAATACGATCTGCAAGACCTCCCGCACATAGAAAACCGGCGGTCCGGCCACAGTTTCGAATGTCGTTCCGGAGCATGCGGGGGTCTCGGAAGAAACGATACGTAAGAACCAGAACAGAATGAAAAAATTGCTATTGTTCCTCGTGTGCATGGCGGAGTGCGCTTCGGCACAACTGCCGCCCGTCTGGCAGGCGGACACGACTCGTGTCGTCCGGGATGAAATGACGCGTGCTTACGTCTCCCCGCAACGAATCGTGTGGATCAGCGACCCCGGTGCCGTAGTCGACTCCCGTCATCTGTTGCAGCTGAGTACGGGACAGGCCGAACTGGGCAGCGAGGGGATGTGTACGCTCACCACCTCGGAGGGAGGATCGTCAGCCTTGATTCTCGATTACGGCCGCGAACTGCACGGCGGACTGCGGCTCGTATTCGGCACTGCGAGCCGCCCCGAACCGTCGACCGTGCGTATCCGTTTCGGCGAATCGGTCAGCGAGGCATGCAGCGAGGAGAACAGCGTCAGCGTCACCCAAGGCTTCTCGACCAACGACCATGCCATGCGGGACCTCGTTTTGAAGGTGCCCCGTGACGGGCAGATCGAACTCGGCAACACGGGCTTCCGCTTCGTGCGCATTGATTTACTCGAACCCGCCACGACCCTCCGCCTGAAAGAGGCGACAGCCATATTCCGCTATCGCAACCTTCCGTATCTCGGTTCATTCCGGTGCAGCGATGAACGCCTCACCCGCATCTGGGAAACAGGCGCCTACACGGTACACCTGAATATGCAGGAGTATCTGTGGGACGGCATCAAGCGAGACCGACTGATCTGGGTAGGAGACCTGCATCCGGAAATGGCGACGATCCTTTCGGTGTTCGGAGCCGACGACATCGTGCCGCGCAGCCTCGATATGGCCTGCCGTCAATTTCCGCTGCCGTGCTGGCTTAACGACATGAGCGCGTACTCAATGTGGTACCTGATCATACACCGCGACTGGTACCTGCACAGCGGCGACCGGGACTTTCTCGAACGCCATCGCGGCTATATTCTCGGACTTATCGACGCAATCGACGCATGCGTGGACGAAAACGGCGACGAGCACCTGTCCCGGTGGCGGTTTCTCGACTGGCCTTCCTCGCCCGACGAAGCCGGTGTCGAAGCGGGATACCGCGCCCTGCTCTGTCTTGCCATGCAGAGCGGCGAACAGTTGTGCGAAACGCTCGGCGACGTGGAACACGCCGCTCGTTGCCGCCGTATCGAAGCATGCATACTCCGGCAGACAAAGCCCCACAACGGGTTGAAACAAGCCGCGGCTCTGATGGCGCTGGCCGGCACGATATCGGCTGAGGATGCTTGCCGCGAGGCAATTTCGGTCGGTGGAGCCAAGGGCTTCTCTACCTTCTACGGCTACTACATGCTCGAAGCAATGGCCCGGGCAGGACGCTGCGACGAAGCGATGCAGATTATCCGCCGGTTCTGGGGCGGAATGCTCGATCTGGGAGCCACCACCTTTTGGGAGGATTTCAACCTCGACTGGACGGCCGACGCTGCCGGTATTGACGACTTTGTTCCCAAGGGCAAAAAGGACATTCACGGCGATTTCGGCGAATATTGTTATCCGGGATTCCGGCATAGCCTGTGCCACGGCTGGGCCTCGGGTCCCACACCCTGGCTGACACGCTACGTGCTGGGTATCGAGGTATTGGAACCGGGATGCCGGAAAATTCGCATTACACCCCATCTGGGCGATCTCGAATGGGCCGAAGGAAGCTTCCCTACACCGTTGGGCGTCATCCATGTCCGTCACGAGAAACGGCCCGGCGGACGCATCGCCAGCAAGATCGAAGGGCCGAAAGGAGTGAAAATCATTAAGTAATCATTATCTCATTATCTGTCAGACATGAAAAAATACCTGTTTCTTCTTGCCTTTTGCGCCCTGACGACGGCGTCGGCCCAACCCCCTGCACCGCAGACCCGCTGGACCATCGCCAACGACCACGCTATTCGTTGGACAGTAGACGGCAGCCGACTGCCCCATAACGACCATGTGGAGATGAGCGGAGAACAAATATCCGCACGACTGCACTATGGCGTGGAGAGTGACGGACGCTTCACGCTGACCCGCACGCTCGTATGGCCCATGCTGCGCATGCTTCCCAACGACACGTTCGGCGGATTGACCCGCGATTTCCCGCAGAATTTCCTCGACGCCGTACGCATCGACGGGAAAGCGCTCGCTGCCGAGCAGGTCGAATACCTCCGGTTGGACGGCCTGCTGACCGTCGTGAGCCGATACGGCGACATCGAAGTGACGCGCTGCCTGTTCCCCTCACCCGCACGGGCGGCATTCTGTGAGCAATACACTCTCCGCAATGCCGGACCAATCACCGTCGCCGTCGAGCTGAACCCCGTGCGCGACGAAATTCGCACCGACGCCGACGCTGGAGTCGAGGGCAGTTATACGCTCATTGCGGCGACGGATTTCGTCCGCAGCAGAACCCTCCGGCTTGCGCCGGGCGAAACGTGCATTTTCGGAGCTTCGGTGCGCGGGCTCAAAACGCCCGAAGTCGAACTGCCCCTCGACATCTCTGCCGAACGGGCGCAACGCGAAGCCTTTGTCGCCGAGGTGTGCGGCAATCTGAGTTTAGAGTCGCCAGAACCCGTGCTCAACACGATGTTCGCACTGGCCAAGGTCCGCGCCGCAGAGTCCGTTTTCCGCACACGCGGAGGACTCCTCCACGCTCCCGGAGGCGTCTACTACGCCGCCATCTGGTGCAACGACCAAGCCGAGTATGTCAACCCCTTCTTCCCGCAGCTGGGCTATGATAAGGGCAATGAATCGGCCCTGAACAGCTTCCTGCATTTCGCCCGTTACATGAATCCCGAATACCGCCACATTCCCTGGTCGGTAATCGCCGAGGGGTACGACGCTTTCGGTCTGTTCGACCGCGGCGATGCTGCGATGCTGGCCTACGGCGCGGGACGCTATGCCCTCCAAATGGGTGACACCCGCACGGCGGAAGCCTTGTGGCCGCTCATCGAATGGACGCTCGAATACTGCCGGCGCAAACTCAACGAACACGGCGTCGTCGCTTCCGAAGCCGACGAACTGGAAAAACGTTTCCCGGCCGGCGATGCCAATCTCTGCACCTCGTCGCTCTACTACGACGCCCTGCGCTCCGCGGCATGGCTCGCCGAGCAGACCGGACGGCCGCAACGGCTGGCCGACGAATACCGCCGCAGGGCCGAAACGCTGCGTGAAAACATCGAACGCTTCTTCGGTGCGACGGTCGAGGGGTATGCCACCTACCGCTATTACGAGGGCAACGACATCCTGCGTTCGTGGATCTGCATTCCGCTGGTCACGGATATTTTCGAACGCCGGGAGGCGACCGTGGCGGCCCTGCTCTCCCCGCGGCTCTGGACCGAAAACGGAATGCTGACCGCAGCCGGAAGCGACACGTTCTGGGACCGCACCACGCTCTATGCCCTGCGAGGCATTTATGCCGCAGGCTTCCGAGAAGAGGCTACCGAACGCCTGCGATTCTACTCGCAAACCCGGCTCCTCGGCGAGCATGTGCCTTATGCCGTCGAAGCGTGGCCCGAGGGCGATCAGCGCCACCTCTCGGCTGAGAGCGGACTCTACTGCCGCATCGTCACCGAAGGCATGTTCGGATTCCGACCGACGGGATTCCGCTCGTTCACGCTCACACCCCAGCTGCCCGACGCATGGAACCAGATGGCCCTGCGCCGGATGTACGCCTGTGCGGAACGGCCTTACGACATCGTCGTGAAGCGCGCCGGGAAAAAACTCCATATACGCATCGAACGCGACGGCTCCTGCATCCGAAAATACACCGCAGACAACGGCACGACGATACGAATCGAATTGTAAAAGACGACGACATGAAACGAACGCTTTTAATCGCTTTTCTGACCCTGCTGGCCGCCTGCGGAACGAAAAACGCCGCAACGCCCGTCCTGCCCGACGCCGAAGCTTTCGAAACGACCGTCGACGGAAAACCCGTAGCGCTTTACACCCTCGCCAACGGTACGGGCTTCACCGTGCAGATCACCAACTTCGGGGCCCGCGTGGTGTCGATACTCGCCCCCGACCGCAACGGCAGGATGGCCGACGTAGCCGTCGGATGCGAGTCGATCGGCCGCTACCTCGACGAGGGCGAGGCCCGCTTCTCGGGACCCGTTGTGGGACGCTTCGCAAACCGCATCGCCGAAGGCTGCTTCACGCTCGACGGCACGCAATACCGACTGCCGCAGAACGACAACGGACAGTCATTGCACGGAGGCGTGAAAGGGCTCGACAGCCGCGTATGGACCGTCGATTCGCACTCCGCCGATTCGATCGTCATGCACTACGTGTCGCCCGACGGTGAAGAGGGGTATCCCGGCGAACTGACCGTACAGGTGACCTACGCCGTCACCGATGACAACGCCCTCAGGATCGGTTACCGCGCACGGACCGACCGCCCCACCGTCGTCAACCTCTCGAACCACACGCTCTTCAACCTCGGCGGAGAGGGCAGCGGCACGATACTCGGTCACGAACTGTGGATCGACGCCGAGGCCACTACACCCGTCGACAGCGTGCTGATCCCCACCGGCCGGATCGCACCGGTCGGGGGCACGCCCTTCGATTTCCGCACCCCCGCTCTCATCGGGGCGCGTATCGACGACGACGACGAACAGCTTCGCAACGGGCACGGGTACGACCACAACTGGGTGCTCGGCAATTTTACGGGTGCGGTGCGTCTCGTGGCGTCGCTCTATGATCCTGCCAGCGGACGCAAGATGGAAATACTCACAGACCAGCCCGGAATACAGTTTTACAGCGGAAACTTCTTCAACGACGGATCTTGCGGAAAATTCGGCCGCAAGATCGGATACCGCGGCGCCGTGGCGCTCGAAACGCAGCATTTCCCCGATGCGCCCAACCATCCGCAGTTCCCGTCGACCCTGCTAAGGCCCGGAGAAACATATACCCAGACCTGCATCTACCGATTCTGCGTGTACCCGTGAGAACAACGGACTGCATATGCGAAACTGAAAAGAGGAGCGGAGAGCTCCTCTTTTTATTAGATTCTTATGAAAAACAAACATTACCGAGCGTATCTGAGAATTCGTGACAACGGACCAAAACGGTGCGAATTGCAGTGTTTGCATTGCCAATATGTTTTAGTTCCGCTTTTAATTCCGCCGGCAAATTATTCCAGTGCAGGTCTAGTAAAGCGCCTTCCAAAGAATACAGGTAGTAACATACCGGAATCGTTTTTTCGGGATGATTCCAGCGTATCTTCATAAATGCCCGGACAGAAGTCATCTCCGCAAGGTCTGCAAGAGAGAATACCCCAATTTCATGAAGATACTTCTCTATGGTTAGCCCTATGTTCCGCGAGTTCCGTAAATTATTACTCATAAATCCGTTTTGGGATGGACTCATCCTCTTGTTAAAATAATGAAAATACAAAATAAAATCTTGTTCACGCCATACTTTTATCTTTATAACGAGTCATTTTACTCTATTCCCCTTCCTTTCCTTGTTTAGGTGTTGGCTGCATGGAATGACGGATGTTGCTCTTCGTTAAGCCGAAACGAGTGTTTATAACTCAGCGTTCGGGATTGTTGTGTTCTTTTTCGGTTGGTATCCATATATAGCTAAAAAAAGGGTCGCGACTCGGGAGCGGCCCCAGCCTTGCAGAGCGAGCGTTTTTGTCGGACAAACCATAGTTTGTCGGACAAAAACACAGCTCGCTACCATCTGACGATGGGAAAAATTCGCGACGGAAAAATTTTCGAAAAATCTATGCCAAACCTCCGCTACGGCTTCTGAGGCCGGATCTTTCCTATGTGCAATATTACAACCGTGCGGGCGCCAAAACAAACCCTCGGTGCGGACTGGAGCGGTCTGGAGCGGACATCGGAACCGA
>CDYU01003371.1_pt1 | contig 17907 bp, 15 predicted proteins | sample 480701 | NCBI WGS metagenome assembly CDYU01 (sample SAMEA3182105, study PRJEB8094) | gut metagenome | biome: human; feature: gut; material: Stool; isolation source: human stools | place: Canada | collected 2013-02-26 | reverse complement strand
TTGCTCGGCTGTTCTTTAGTATTTTGGGATATTGAGCAAAAGGAGATGGGGAGAATATGAAGAAACTGCGGATACTGCTGATTTTGTGCTTGACGCTGGCTGTGACACTGCCCGCCGCATCTGCAAACAGCTGGAATCTGAACGGGCAATTGCTGGCGATGGTGGAGCAGACACATGACTACGACGAGTATACCGGCTTGGTGAGCGATTACAACAGAAAAGCCGCCACGACCCACACGATTCTGACCAGTCGCTATCACAATCAGCTGATCGCGGTGGATGAGGTGAAAGACGGCTGGAAGGACGCCATCTTCTCGACGACCGCGGTCTATCAGCCGTCGGAATTGGACGAGACGGGTTATCCCAAAATCACGCGCACAAAGAGCGGCTTTGAATTGGCGTACCCGGATATTGACGAAAGGTACTATTTTGAGCTGCAGCACAACAATGAGGGGAAAACCTTTTACACGCTGATGGAAGCGCAGATGGGCGATGTGAAGGTGGAGCGGATAGCAGAATACATCTATCAGGTGACGCAGGGCGAGGAAAGTGCCGTGTGGCCGGTGGGAATCACGCTGGGCAGCTTCAATATTCACAATATGCCGAAACGCGGGGTTGAGGACGTGCGCCGATTTAACGAGGCGAACGAAGGGCTGCAATACCTCGCCTATTTGTATCCGCAGGTGGTTTCGGGGCAGACGAGCGGCAAAAAGTCCTACGCCGTGTATTCCGCGCCGGACACGTCCTCCTACCGCGCGGCGAAGGGCAAAGCGTCTGTCAGCACGGGCGACGATTATAATTTGTACCTCACCGTGGGCGACTGGTCGCTGATTGAGTACCGCGTCAGTTTGCGGACAAGCCGCTTTGGCTGGGCGCAGTTAGGCAATCACGGCGACGAGACGACGGAAGATCTTGTGCGCGTGCCGATGCTGACGGCATATGACACCTATCTGACCGACGACCCGAACGTCAGCGAATACCATCAGGCGGAACTGCCCGCCGGGACGAAGCTGACGGCATTGAGCCATCCGAGCGGCTGGGCGTATATCTACGTTGAAGCGACGGTAGACGGCAAAATCACCCGTGGCTTCGTGCCGCAGCGTGACGTGGTGTTTGATGACGTGGAACTGCCGGACGAGGAGGCAAAAATCGTCGGCAGCTGGCAGTTTGACGGCGGCAGCGAAATCTGGTACTGGTATCTCCGTTTGGACGCGGATGGGCGATTCTACACCTCGGACATAGCAGGCGCACAGCCTTATCACGGCACATGGAGCGTCGTGCAGACGCTGGAGGACAGCAATCTTTACTGGAGCGGCAAGGCGCGCGTTCCGACAATCGTCCTGCGCTGCACCGACGGCATGACCTACCGCTACGGAATGGCGTTTGACGACGAAGTAGAAATTGCAGACGGGGTATTCTGCAAATCATTGTCATTCCTAAACAGCGAAGGCGGTGGCGGATTCAGCCCGTATGGGACATACGATGAGTATGGCAATCTCGATGTGGACGAAAATGGAAATCTGAACGTCAAACAGCTGGACATCACGGACGAGAAATTCCCCTATTCTTATTGGTATAGGGGGCAAGAAGAGGGGAACGGATGAGAGAATTTCAAAAAAAGCGTCAAAAAAGTGTCAAAAGTGATGGAAATCCTGCGCAACCTCTTGCAAAATGGCGGCAAATTGGGTAGAATATGAGGTGGGAAATGATACTCTTTCCAGATTCGCCTGTGCCAGCTGCTTGCGTCTTTTCCCCTCTGGCGTCCGGTCGTTCCACTTAGCGTAGCGCTGCTACGCTGCGTTGCACTCCCGTTAGCCAGAGTGAAAAATTCGCGGCGCATCTTGGCACATTCTTATCTGGAAATAGTATAACCCCGTTTGAACGACTAAAGGAGGTATATTCCAATGGCAGTGAAAGTTGCTATCAATGGCTTTGGCCGTATTGGCCGTCTGGCGTTCCGTCAGATGTTCGGCGCTGAGGGCTACGAGGTGGTCGCGATTAACGACCTGACCTCTCCCGCGATGCTGGCTCACCTGCTCAAGTATGACACCGCTCAGGGTTCCTACTGCGGCAAGATCGGTGAAAACCTGCACACCGTGGAAGCGACCGAAGATTCCATCATCGTGGACGGCAAGGAAATCAAGATCTATGCCGAAAAGAACGCGGCGGATGCTCCGTGGGGCAAGCTGGGCGTGGACGTCGTGCTGGAGTGCACCGGCTTCTACTGCTCCAAGGAAAAGTCCATGGCGCACATCGCGGCTGGCGCGAAGAAGGTCGTCATCTCTGCCCCCGCTGGCAATGACCTGAAGACCATCGTCTACAACGTCAACAACGACACCCTGACCGCGGAAGACCAGATCATCTCTGCTGCTTCCTGCACCACCAACTGCCTCGCGCCCATGGCGAAGGCTCTGAACGACAAGTATCCGATCGTGTCCGGCATCATGACCACCGTTCATGCGTACACCGGCGACCAGATGATTCTGGACGGTCCGCATCGCAAGGGCGACCTGCGTCGTGCCCGCGCTGGCGCGCAGAACATCGTTCCGAACTCCACCGGCGCTGCGAAGGCGATCGGTCTGGTTATCCCGGAACTGAACAAGAAGCTGATCGGCTCCGCGCAGCGCGTCCCGGTCTGCACCGGCTCCACCACCATTCTGGTTGCTGTTGTCAAGGGCAGCGACGTGACCGTTGACTCCGTGAACGCCGCCATGAAGGCGCAGTCCTCCGAGTCCTTCGGCTACAACACCGAGCCGATCGTGTCTTCCGACGTCATCGGCATGCGCTATGGCTCCCTGTTCGACGCTACCCAGACCATGGTCGCGAAGATCGACGACGACACCTATCAGGTGCAGGTCGTGTCTTGGTACGACAACGAGAACTCCTACACCTCTCAGATGGTTCGCACCATCAAGTACTTCGCGGAACTGAAGTAATTGAAGGCGTAAGCGTTCCCAAAAACGAAAGTTTCCTGCTCTCTGCTGGCAACGGCGGGGGGCAGGTTTTTTTTGTACCGCCCAATCGTCTCCGCAGACGCGACGGGAGCTGCAAGGCCTCGTTGACTTTCATACTATTTCCAGATCCACCTGAGCCATCTGTTCGCGCCTTTTCCTATCTTTATCCGGAAATAGTATGATACCGCACGGTGCAGATTCCCATGCCCCCTTATTTTGCAGAAGAAGATACCGAGACAACCCTTGATTTCTGCCTGCCACCTATAAATTACAGAATAAAAAATATATTATTGTCACCACACCGGCGCAATTTGCCTCGCTGCCTACAATGACGTTCGTACTGTTTGTGGCTTGCAAAAAACTTGATTTTCAATCGGTTCCTCCGCCGTATTTGCAATTGGAATCGACGGAGGATTCATTCGCCGACAAACCAACTCCTTGGCGCGGCGAAGTCTGCATCTGGCGGCACTGTTTACAAACGAAAGAATATGGAATATAATTATTTTAATCCTGCTTCGAGCGGGAAATAAGGAAAAGAGGTGCCCATCATGAAGAAGCTCCTATCCCTTCTGTTGGCGCTGACCATGATTCTCCCCCTGGTGGGCTGCGCGGCGTTCGCAGAGAATGCGGATCCCATCATGATTACCGTCATCGCGACCAGCGACGTGCACGGCAAAGTGCTGCCCATCAACTACGCCACTGGCGAACCTTCTCCGAACGTGGGTCTGTCCATGATCGCTTCCATGATCGAGCAGGTTCGTGCTACGGAAAAGAACGTCATTCTGGTGGATGGCGGCGATACCGTGCAGGGCTCTGCCATGACCTATTACTACTCCTACTTCGCTCCTGAAAAGGACGATCCCATGATGAAGGCGCTGCGCCTGATGGACTACGACATGTGGTGCTTGGGCAATCACGAGTTCAACAACGATCTGCCGATTCTCAAGCGTCAGATTGAGTATGTGATGAGCCCCGACAACGGCGAGGAGCATTCCGTGCCCATGTCCGCCGCCAACTTTGTGGCGAAGGGCACCGAGTGGGATTCCTGGATGGGCGTCCCTTACATCGTCAAGGAATTTGAGGGCGTGAAGGTCGGCGTCATCGGCATGGATACGCCCAACATCCCCGCTTGGGAGGTTGAGTCCCACTATGAGGGCATCGACTTCCGCAATCTGGTCCCCACGGTTGAGCACTTCGTGCCGATCCTGCGCGAGCAGGAGGGCTGCGACGTGGTGATTGTCGTGGCGCACTCCGGCGTGGAAGACGCTGTTTCTACCGATGGCAACAACCCCGCGGACTACGAAAACCAGGTTCGCGCAATGATTAACCTGACTACCGGGATTGACGCGGTTGTGTATGGTCACTTCCATAAGACCGACTACCGTGAAGATATCCTCAATGCCGAGGGCAAGGTTGTGCCCGTGCTGGCAGGTGGCGCCGGTGAAGGCCTGGGCTTCATGAAGCTCGCCTACGACCCGGCGACCAAGACTGTGACCCCTGTGACGGCTGAAAACGGCTACCGCTTCCTGGCGGATCAGGAAGGCCTGGTGGAAAATCAGAAGGTTGCCACGGCGCTGGCTCCCTACAACGAGGAGCTGCAGGCTTATCTGGATCAGCCTCTTGGCACTGCTACCGGCGCTTTCTCCAATGAGAACATCTCCCTGCAGCCCACCGCGCTGATGGATCTGCTGAACAAGGCACAGCTGTCTGCGGTTCCTGCGCAGCTGTCCATCTGCGCGCCTCTGACCAGCGGCGCCGAGGTTCGCGACCTGATTCCTGCGGGCGACGTTCCGATGCGTTTGCTGTATCAGCTGTACGTGTTTGAAAACTGGCTCTATCGCATGAACATGACCGGCGAACAGCTGCGGCTGTGGCTGGAGCATGCTACCACCAACTACACCAGTGCGTCGAACCCCGATTACCTTGGCGGTGGCTACTACACCGATGAAATCTACGGTTTGTACTACGAAATCCACTACTATGCGCCTGAAGGAAAGCGCATCCAGAACATGCAGTATCAGGGTCAGCCCGTGGCGCCTGATCAGGTGTTCTCCGTGGTGATGAACAACTACCGCTTCACCGGCGGCGCCGGCTTCATGCAGGCGGCTGGTCTGACTCCTGAGGATTACAGCCTCACGGATATGTACACCGGCGATACGCTGGGCAACGATAACGGTCAGGTGCGTAACATTCTGGCGCAGTACATCCGCGACCAGAAGGAAATCACCCCCACCGTGGAAAGCACTTGGCAGTTCTTCAGAACCAAGGAAGACGCGATCGCTGCCGGCGCGAAGGTTGTGGAATAATACGACTTCCAAATTCAACTGCGCCAGCTGCTTGCGCCTTTTCCCTTCTGACTTTCGGTCGTTCTACTGAGCGTAGCACTGCTGCGCCGCGTTTCACGCCCGTTCGCCAGAATAAAAAATTCGCTTCACATCTTGGCGCGTTCTTATTTGGAAATAGTATTACGCTCCCCGGATTTTCGTGATGAATCAAAAAACCGCGCCCTGCTCTGGAACATCTCCGGAGCAGGGCGCTTTTCTATGCAATTATCCAGTTGTGCTCTTTCTAAATTCATCCGTGCCATCTGCCCGTGCTTTTCCATTCTGGCGCATTCCCATGATGGAAATAGTATCACCGCACGATGTAACGTTCCCGGCTTTCCGTGAGGAAACGTTATCTCTCCCATTCCACCCCGTTCCCCCGCAGCCCCTGCACAAACTCCTCCGGCAGCGGCGCGGTGAACGTCATCCTTTCCCCCGTCCGTGGGTGCGTGAACGAAAGCGTGTACGCGTGGAGCATCAGGCGGGGGACTTTCGCGCCCTTGCCGGAGCCGTAAATTGGGTCGCCGCAGACCGGATGCCCGATGGACTTCATGTGCACGCGGATTTGGTGCGTCCGCCCGGTCAGAATGTGGACGTCCAGCAGCGTCACGTTCCGCCCGCGCGCAAGCACCGTCCAGTCCGTAATCGACGGGCGGCCTTCGGGGTCAATCGCCATTTTCTTGCGGTCTTTCTTGCTCCGCGCGATGGGCTGGTCGATGCGCCCGCTGTCCTCGCGCAAATTCCCTTCAACCAGCGCGCGGTAATGCTTCTCCATCTGCCGCTCCTGCAATTGGCGGCTGAGGGCGAGTTGGCTCTGGTCGTTCTTTGCCACGAGCAGCAGACCGCTGGTGTCCTTGTCCAGCCGGTGGACGATGCCGGGGCGCAGTTCGCCGCCGATGCCGCTCAAGTGGTCAAGGTGGTGCAGGAGCGCGTTGACGAGCGTGCCGTCCTCATTGCCGGCGGCGGGGTGAACGACCATGCCGCAGGGCTTCAGGACGACGGCGAGGTCGTCATCCTGATAGAGAATTGTGAGCGGAATTTCCTGCGCGACGGGGACAGCGGGCTTTGGCGCGGGAATCGTCAGGATAACAATCTGACCCTGCTTTGCTTTTGCGCCGGATTTCGTCTCGACTTTCCCGTCCACTGTGACGTTTCCGTCTGCCATCAGCGCCGCCACCCGCGAGCGAGTCAGCCCAGCAGCTTCGGACAGGGCAACATCCAGCCGACGGCCGTCGCCGGGGATGGAGATAGTGCGCGATTCGAGTGCGTCAGGCATCATTTGCGTCATGATTGATTTTCCTCCAATCTTCCGTGCGGAACACGATGCAGTACGCCATCAGCACCGTGCCGACGACGAGCGCAGCGTCCGCAATATTGAACACTGCGAAGGGAAACAGAGTGATATCCAGCATATCGACGACATAGCCCAGCGCCAAGCGGTCGTAGGCGTTGCCAAGCGCGCCGCCAATCATCAGCGCCGCCGCGGTTCTGCTCCATCCGCTGAGCTGATAGCGGCGGAGGACGAGCCATCCGGCGATAACCGCGATGACGGACACCACGCCCAGCATCCACGACTGTCCGCTGAATAGGCTGAACGCCATGCCCGTATTTTCAACATAAATCCAACGAAGAATGCCGGGAATGAGGGTGCGCTCATCCGGCAGCGCGACGGCGAGGGCTTTGGTGAAGCGGTCAAGCGCGAGGGTCAGGAGGATGAGCAGGAGAGGCAGCAGCCTTTGGGAAACGGGTTTGCGCATGGTGATGATAGCCCTTTCTGGTGATGATGATTTGGGAAGCGGCGGAATCAGGTCGCGCCCATTGACGCGACAATGTGAAAATGGCGGATAGAGCAGCTTGGGGCGCTTCTGCGGAAGCGCGAAGTTACGCGCGGGGACGCTTTAGCTGCCGCTGCCCTTGCCTTCCACGAGGTTCAGCAGCTGGGTCAGGAAATCCCCGATAATCGGCAGATTCCTTTGCACCAGTCCTTGCAGCAGCCACACCACCAGCGCACCCAGAAGCGTAAACCCAACCGCTGTCCCTAATCCTCTTGCAATTCCGCCTACAAACTGCATCAGAAGACGCTTCTTCCAGTTCTTCTCATATGCAACAAATTCACTGAGCCGCAGCTGCTCCATCCGCAGCAATTGCTCCTCCATCTTGTTCGCCATCCAGACCGCCCATTCCTTCATTCTTGCACCTCTTTTTTGCGGTTTTCATTTTCTGATAGAATCGCATGATCATGCAGGGGATTTCGCCTCTGCGGAGGCTACAAAGGGGCTTTCTTCGTGCTCCCTTCGGCACTTTAAGCCATAGTGGTGATAATCAGAAGTTTTTGATATGGTGTGGCTTAAGGCAACACCACACAATTCGGCGGCGCGTCTGACGATGTCTTTTCCGCCATCTGCGGCATGCAAATTCCTCGATTTACCTCCAGTAAATCTTCGAAATTTGCATTTGCATCTGACGAAAAATCCATTCGCCAGCCGACCACCTCATTTGTGCGGTGTTACCTTAATTTTGTTCGGAAAAGTATCTGATTTCCCTGCAAAGCAGAGCTGCCCTTTGTTTTTGCTGGTCAGCATTCCCCCGAATGGGGCAAACGATGCAAAGACCAGAAAAAAGGTGGACAAAAAACAAAAAAACACGCGAAAAACGCTTGACATAGCCTATTAGTTATGCTAAACTAACGCTTGCGAATCGCCGGATTAGTTGGAATAAACTATCCGCAAAAGGACTGACACAAGGAGGTCATGGAACATGATGCCGTTGGGCATGGTGGAAATTGGCGAGTCTGGCGTGATTGGCAAAATCACCGGGCAGGATGAGGTGCGGCAGCATCTGGCGGAGCTGGGCTTCGTGATGGGCGAAAGAGTGACGGTCGTCAGCAAAATGGGCGGCAATCTGATTTGCGCTGTCAAGGATAGCCGTGTTGCGTTGAGCCAATCCATGGCTATGCGTGTGCTGGTGAACTGAGGAAAAGGAGGCAGAAGGCATGAAAACCCTGAAGGATGTCAAGGTCGGGGAAACCGCGGTGGTTGTCCGCCTGCATGGTGAAGGTGCCGTCAAGCGCCGCATCATGGACATGGGACTGACCCGCGGGACGGAAGTCCATGTGCGCAAGGTTGCGCCGCTGGGCGATCCGATGGAGCTGACCGTGCGCGGCTATGAGCTGAGCGTGCGCAAGGCGGATGCGGAAATGATCGAGGTTCAGTAATTCTGTTTCCCTTACGATAAAACCTGATTTCGCGTCGTTCCAAGCCTTCCACGCGCATACAGTATGGAAGCGCGCTCAACGCAATCGCGCGAAAGGGTCAAGGAGCAATGCCCCTGCAGGGGCAGAGTCTCTGGCATGGTTAGCCACAACAAATTCGCATAAGGAGGCGCCGAAAATGGCGATTACGATTGCGCTCGCAGGCAACCCGAACTGCGGCAAAACGACCATGTTCAACGCGCTGACGGGTTCTCGTCAGTTCGTCGGCAACTGGCCGGGTGTTACGGTTGAAAAGAAGGAAGGCAAGCTCAAGGGCAATGACGATGTGGTCATTCAGGACTTGCCCGGCATTTACTCCCTGTCTCCCTACACGCTGGAGGAGGTCGTCGCCCGCAACTACCTGGTGAACGACAAGCCTGATGCCATCCTGAACATCGTGGACTCCACCTCCATCGAACGCAACCTTTACCTGACCACGCAGCTGCTCGAACTCGGCACGCCGATGGTCATCGCGATGAACATGATCGATGTGTCCCGCAAAAACGGCGACAAGATCGACATGAAGAAGCTGAGCGCAGCGCTGGGTGTGGAAATCGTCGAGACTTCCGCGCTGAAGGGCGAAGGCAGCGTGAAGGCGGCTGAAAAGGCTGCCGCTGCTGCCAAGAACCGCACGATGGGCGAGCATCCGCACGTATTCACTGGCTCGGTGGAACACGCGCTGGCGCATATTGAAGACCTCATCGGCGGCAAGGTTGAACCCCGCTTCCTGCGCTGGTACGCCGTGAAACTGTTCGAACGCGACGAGAAGGTTGTTGCGGAACTGAAGCTGTCCGAAGATGTCAAGAAGGGCATTGAGGAAGCTGTCTCCTCCTGCGAAAAGGAAATGGATGACGACGCCGAGTCCATCATCACCAATCAGCGTTACGCCTACATCAACACCTTGATGCAGAACGCGGTGAAGAAGGGCAAGGCAAAGGGCAGCCTGAGCGTTTCGGACAAGATTGACCGCGTGGTGACCAACCGCGTGCTGGCGCTGCCGATTTTCGCGCTTATCATGTTCCTTGTGTATTACATTTCCGTGACGACGATTGGTAGCCTGCTGACGGACTGGACGAACGATGTGTTCGTTGCGGAAATCGTGCAGGGCAACCTTCAGACGTGGCTGGACGGCGTTGGCTGCGCGGGCTGGCTGAGCGGTCTGATTGTTGATGGTATCGTCGGCGGCTGCGGCGCGGTGCTGGGCTTCGTGCCGCAGATGCTGGTGCTGTTCCTCCTGCTGGCTATCCTTGAAGACGTCGGCTACATGGCTCGTATCGCCTTCATCATGGACCGTATCTTCCGCAAATTCGGTCTGTCCGGCAAGAGCTTCATCCCGATGCTGATTGGTTCTGGCTGCGGCGTTCCCGGTATCATGGCTTCTCGTACCATCGAGAGCGACCGTGACCGCAAGATGACCATCATGACCACGACCTTCATCCCCTGCGGCGCGAAGATGCCGATTATCGGTCTGATTGCCGCGGCGGTCTTCGGCGGCAGCGCGTGGGTTGCGACGTCCGCATACTTCATCGGCGTGGCGGCGATTGTTATCTCCGGCATCATGCTGAAGAAGACGAAGATGTTCGCGGGCGACCCGGCTCCCTTCGTCATGGAGCTGCCGGCGTATCACTTCCCGTCTGGCCGCAACGTGTTCCACAGCGTGTGGGAGCGCGGCTGGAGCTTCATCAAGCGCGCTGGCACGGTCATCCTCCTGTCCTCTATCGTGATTTGGTTTACGAAGACCTACGGCTGGGCGCCCGCGGCGGACGTGCAGCTTGAAGCGCAGCAGACCTACCAGACGGAACTGGCTGATTACAACGCGAAGGCGGAAGCTGGAACGCTGGAAGAAGACGAGGAAGAACCGCAACTTGCGCCCGAAATGGATCGCGCGGCTGGCTCTTGGGGCGCTGTGGCGGATATGGACAACTCCATCCTTGGCAAGATCGGCAACCCGGTCAGCGTGGTGTTCAAGCCGCTGGGCTTCGGCAACATGCCGTCCACGGTCGCTACAGTCATGGGTCTGGTTGCGAAGGAAGAAGTCGTTGGCGCTCTGGGCGTGCTGTATGGCGCGGATGACGCGGCGGACGTTGTTGACGACGAGAACATGACCGAGGAAGAGAAGGCGGAAGCCCTCAGCCCGATTGCGACGGCGTTTAACGAGTCCTCCAACGGTCACGGCCGTCTGGCGGCGTATGCCTTCATGATTTTCAACCTCCTGTGCGCTCCCTGCTTCGCGGCCATCGGCGCGATGAAGCGTGAGTTCAACAATGCCAAGTGGACGCTGGCTGCGGTTGGCTATCAGTGCGTGTTCGCGTACATCATCGCCCTGATTGTCTATCAGCTTGGCCTGCTCTTCAGCGGCGCTGGCTTCACCGTTGCGACGGCGATTGCCATCCTGCTGCTGGCTGGCCTGGTGTATCTGGTCGTTCGTAAGAATCCTTACAACGACAACCACCTCACCCAGAAGGTTTCTGCCTGATTTTCCATCGGGCTTAACCGAGGAAAGCGCCGCTGCATCCGGTGCTTTCTGAGACCCCTCTTGTGAACGCCGGAGGGCGGCGCGGGTTCTGCATCATCTGCGCTTTCCCTCCGGCATATGTTCTATCGCGCAAAAGCGGTTTTCCTCCATCCGCATCGGCGCAGAAAGGAACGAACCATGGCAACATGGATTGTTGGCGGTGTACTTCTGGTGATTGTTGGCGCAATCATTTGGAAGATGGTCAAGGACAAAAAGAGCGGCAATTCCGCTTGCAGCTGCGGCGGCGACTGCGGCAAATGCAAGGGCTGCCACTGATTTCTCTCAAAACTTGTCAGACAAAAGCGCGCTTCCCGGAAACTTCGGGAGGCGCGTTTTTGATAGGTGGATGTGTTCCGCTGTTCTTTTCCTGTCGCCCTCCTATGCAGCGCGCGGCGGATGTGGTATAATACTATTTCCAAATTCACCTGCGCCATCTGCTTGCGCCTTTTCCGCTCTGTCGTCCGGTCGTTCCATTTAGCGTAGCGCTGCTACGCTGCATTCCACTCCCGTTAGCCAGAGCGAAAAATTCGCGGCGCATCTTGGCGCATTCTTATCTGGAAATCGTATAATCAGCATGGAAGCATCACAAAACCCGATGAATCACGTCTCGAAATCCACAAAATCCATTTATGTGCTGATAAGGAGGACACCCCTCATGAGCAACGCTCTTACCGCCCGCCGTTCCATTCGCAAGTTCCAGCCAACGCCCGTGTCGCCCGACACCATCCGCGCTATCGTCGCCGTCGCCGCGTATGCGCCCAGCTGGAAGAACTCCCAGACCACCCGCTACACCCTGCTGACCAAGCGCGAGGAAATTGACCGCGTAGCGGACGAATGCACGATGGGCTTTCAAAAGAACATCGATACCCTGCACGGCGCGCCCGCGCTGGTTGTCCTCACGACCGTGAACGACCGCAGCGGCTACGAACGCGACGGCTCGTTTAGCACCAGCAAAGGGACGCACTGGCAGTCCTTCGATGCGGGTCTGGCGGCGGAAGCTTTCTGCGTCGCCGCGCATGATGCGGGGCTTGGCACGGTCATCCTCGGCATTTATGACGAAGGGAAGGTCAAGGACGTGCTGAATCTGCCGGAAACGGAGAGCGTGTCGGCGCTGATTCCGATTGGCGTGCCTGCGGAATCTCCTGCCGCCCCCAAGCGCAAGGATGTTTCGGAACTTCTGCGCATTCGATAACCGTTTGACAAAAATCAGCCAATTCGCGCTTGTACTCAACTGCCCGTTGTGCTATGATAAAGGAAATGAATGACCCGCCTGGGGTCACAGGGAAAGGAGTTCCCCATGATGAATCTGAACGAAACTGCGGCGCGTCACGGCTTTTGCGTTGACCGCGTGCGCGAAAGCGAAGAGCTGCACGGAAAGATGGTGGAAATGCACCACAAAAAGACCGGCGCACAGCTGGTTTGGGTGGATAACGGCGAGGTGAACAAGACGTTCTGCGTCGCGTTTAAGACCCTGCCGGAGGATTCGACTGGTGTATTCCACATTCTGGAGCATTCCGTCCTCTGCGGCAGCGCCAAGTATCCCGTCCGTGAACCGTTCGTCGAGCTGATGAAGAGCAGCATGGCGACGTTCCTGAACGCGATGACCTTCCCCGACAAGACGATTTACCCCGTCTCCAGCCGCAACGAGCAGGACTTCCTGAACTTGGCGGAAGTGTATCTGGATGCTGTGTTCGCGCCGCGCATCCTGCAAGACCCGAACATCTTCTATCAGGAAGGATGGCACATCGAGCTGGACGAAAACGGCGCGCCGCTGTACAAGGGCGTTGTGTTCAACGAGATGAAGGGCGCCATGAGCGATGTGGACGAGCAGATTTACCAGAAGACGCTGGATGTCCTCTTCCCGGACAACTGCTACGGCTGGAATTCCGGCGGCGACCCGAAGCACATCCCCGACCTGACTTACGAGCAGTTCCTGCGCATGTACCGCCGCTATTATCACCCGTCGAATGCGCGTATTTTCCTTGATGGCGCGATTCCGCTGGACAAGGTGCTGACGCTGGCGGAGGAGTACTTGAGCCGCTTCGACCGCCTGGACGAGAAGCACGAAATTCCCATGCAGAAGCCCTTCGCCGCTGAAGCGGAACAGGCGTATGAAATCGGCGCCGAGGAGGATACTGCCGACAAGACCATGCTGACGCTGGCGAAGATTGTCGCGCCGTGGTCGGATACGGTGCGCGTCACGGCGACGGAAATCCTCTTTGATGTGCTGACGGGCAGCAATGACGCGCCGCTGAAGAAGGCGCTGCTGGCGACGGGCAAGTGTCAGGATGTAGGCATGTCTCTGGACAACGCGATGGCGCAGCCGTACATGATGCTGACCCTGCGCAACATTGCCGATGGCAGTGAGCAGGAACTGCGCCAGATGATCCGCGACACCGTGCAGCAGCTGGTCAAAACCGGGCTGGACAAGGACGCGCTGACCGCCTCCATCAACAGCAGCGAGTTTTCCGCCCGCCAGCCGGGCGAACCGTCGGGGCTGCTCCGCTGCATCCATGCGCTTGATGCGTGGCTTTACGGCGGCGACCCGATGCAGCCGCTCCTGTCCGAAGAGCGTTATCAGAAGCTGCGGGAAATGGCGACGGGCGACGGCTTTGACCGCCTGATGGCAGAACTTCTGCTGGATGAAAGCACGATGAGCATCATCCGCACTGTGCCGTCCCACACGCAGGGCGACGAACTCCGCGCGGAGGAAACGGAGCGCCTGCAGGCGATTCAGGCATCGTGGACGGAGGCGGACAAGGAAGCGCTGTGCGTGCAGAACGAGAAGCTGACCGCGTGGCAGCAGACCCCCGACACCGCCGAGCAGCTGGCAACGCTGCCCGTGCTGTCCTTGAGTGAAATCAGCGCAGACCCGCTGCTGATTCCCGCGGCGGAAGCGCAGTGCGGCGCGGCGAAGGTCATCACGCATGATCTGTCCATGAACGGCATCACCATCATGCACTGGTATATCTCCCTGACCGATTTCACCCTGGATGAACTCAAGCGCCTGTCGATACTGCCCGAACTGCTGGGCAAGCTGCCGACGAAGCGTCACGATTCGCTGTCCCTCTTCCAAGCCATCAAGCGCGATATCGGCAAGCTGACGTTCCAGCTGCGCGTCATGTCCCGCTGTGCGGAAATGGCGACGCCCGTGCTGGACGTGAGCTGCTCCGTGCTGGATGCGAACGTGGACAAGGCAGCCGCGCTCGTGCGGGAAATTCTGACCGAAACGTGCTTTGACGACAGGGCGCGTGTGCAGACGCTGATTCTCCAGTTGAGCGAGATGGCGAAGCAAAAGGTCATCAGCGACGGCCACAGGATGGCAATGTACGCCGCATCGGCGACGATGAGCGCGGCCTCGGCAGCGCGGGAAGCCTTGAACGGTCTGAGTGCCTGCATGGTGCAGAAGGCGCTGGCGGAGAATTTCGACGCGCAGTACGCGGATTTCCTTGCCCTCTGCGAGCGGTTCAGCAAGGACAGCGCGGTGCAGTCCCGCGTCACGTTCAGCCTGTCCACGAATAAGGTGCTTGACCCCGCCGCGATTCTCTCCGCCTACCCGGTCGGCACGCCCATCCCGGATGCTGCGCCGTATGTCAGCAACCTGCCTGCCAAGTGCGCCTACCGCATCCCGGCGCAGATCAGCTTTGCGTCGCTGGGCTATGATTACCGCCGTGCGGGCAAGGTGTACAGCGGTATTGCGCGCGTGATGAGCAACATCCTGTCCCTAAGCTACCTGTGGAACGAAGTCCGCGTGCAGGGCGGCGCATACGGCGCAGGGCTGAACACCAGCGAGACGGGGCGCATGGTCACTTACTCCTACCGCGACCCCTCCCCGGCGCGTACGCTGGGCATCAACCGCAGCATGTCGAAGGGTCTGCGTGACTTCGTGGCGGGCGACGAACGGATTGACAAGTACATCATTTCCACCGTCGGTGAAAGCGAACCGCCGCTGGGGTCGGAGAATCAGATTCTTGTCAGCGACGAAAACCTGCTGTGCGGCATCACGCCGGAGGATCTCTGCCGTGAGCGCGCGGAAATGCTCTCCACCACCAAGGACGCGCTGCTCAAGTGGTGCGGCGTGCTTGACCAGATGGCAAAGGACGGCGGCGTGTGCGTCGTCGGACATGACGGCGCGATTGCCGCTTGCGAGAAGGAAGATTTGACGGTTCTGTAAGGGATATAACGTAAAAAGACCCGCTGTTCACCCCCCAATGCAGGGATGGGCAGCGGGTTCTCGTATGCTATACTATTTTCACTTTCCCCATTCCACCCGAATCTCATACTATTTCCAGATAAGAATGCGCCAAGATGCGCCGCGAATTTTTCATTCTGGCTAACGTGAATGAAACGCAGCGTAGCAGCGCTACGCTAAGTGGAATGAGCGGACGCCAGAAGGGAAAAGGCGCAAGCAGATGGCGCAGGTGAATCTGGAAATAGTATCAAACGGCATCTGCGCATCTGTCGCTTCATCGTTGTCCCAAACGTGCACCTGATAGCTTTCCGGCGCGCCCAGCACGACGAAGTACAGATACTGCGTTTCCTCCGGAATATCGAAGGACACCGCGCCCTCATCTTCGGCGCAAACGTCGCTGTACACGCGCGTGCCGTCCGCCAAATACGCCACAAAACCGTAGCGCCAGCCCGGCGCGGCATCCACCGCGTTGTAAATGCGTGTGTGACCCGTCAGGTTCTCCGGGGTGGCATCGTCCCCGATATAGTACAGACCGGGGTCATCCGCCGCCAGCGCCGCGGTCATCAGCGTCATCAGCACCAGTGTGAGTGCCAACATTCGCCTGAGCTTCATGCAAATCCTCCGTTTACGGAATGCGGAATTCTGTAAACAGCGTCACAATACGCTGATTCATCAGCTTGACGCACTCCCATCTCGTTTTGGCATCCACATCCATGCGTACCCGCGCGCCGCCCTCCTGCCAGAGATCAACCCGCAGCATCCATTTATTTTCCGCATCCGGACTCGATTTGCGGATATTGAGATAGCCCGTCGCCACAGACACGGGGGTATCCGCATCATTCTCTGATCCATTCAGCCAAATGTAGCAGGTGCTGTCCGGGCGCACATCGTAATAATCCGACGAAAACAGCTGGTCATTCGCCCGAAAGCCGTTTTCCAACAGTTCGGCGGTGTGCGCCCGCAGCGCTTGGAAATCAACCGCTTGAAGTGCCTCGTTCGAGATGCGTTCCGTGTAGAAATGGTAGAAGAGCGCGCCGCAGAGCAGCACGAAAAGTGCCAGTACAACAACATGCCAGCGCTTGATTTTCATTTATTCAAACCATCCCTTCGGCAGCACATCCCGCTGATGCAGCAGCATGTCGTCGAAGAGCTTCTGACCGTCCTCCAGCGTCACGCTGCCCAATTGCGGGTCGTTCATGAACGTGGAGAAACCCAGCTTGCGGTCGCAGTGCAGCGCCGCCTGCAAGGTGTTTTCCTGATTGTAGACGTGGCGCGCCACCAGCGGCAGGATGTTCGCCGGCATGTCGCCCGCGCAGATCGGGTCGATGCGCCCGCGCGAGAACAGCGCGTTTGTCTCCACCACCGCGCCAATCGGCAGGTTCGGAATTTGCCCCTGATTCGGCACGTTCACGTTGCTGACCATGTTCCCCAGCCCCAGCAGCGCCTTGAGCAGCAAATGCCCTTCCTCACCAGACGGCGTGAGGTCAAGCGGCTCTTTTCCGCTGAGCAGGTCGTCCGAGCGCTGCATCCGCTTCTTCAGGTCGTCCTCGCGCCATGACACGGGCGTCAGGTCGAATTTCCACTGGTGCGCTGTCTTCGGGCTGTGCAGATACCACTGCGGCAGGAATTCCACCAGATGGCGGTCGCCCGCCGCCGCAATCGCCCCATAGCGCTGGAACAGGTCGAACTTGACCTTGTGCGCGCACGCGAAATGGCTGTTCATCCAGTTGTCTGACCCCAGCTGAATGCCTTCGGGATGCTCGTCCACAAAGCGGGCGTACAGCGGCATCAAATCCATGCCCTGATAGCTGGCAGAGGTAATCCAAGTGAAGTGGTTAATGCCGGTGACAGTGGTGTACAAGTCCTGCCGCTTCACGCCGGGAATGTGCTCCTGCTCATCCAGCATCGCGCACAGCACCTTCTGCGTGCCGAACACCTCGTGGCAGCAGCCGAACGCCTTTACCTGCGGGAATACCTCGTACAGCGTCCGCACGCAAAGCGTCATCGGGTTCGTATAGTTGATGACGAACGCGTTCGGCGCGAAGTCGCGAATCGCTTCGGCAATCTCAACGAACATCGGAATTGTGCGCATTGCCCGCATGAAGCCGCCTGCGCCCACCGTGTCGCCCACGGACTGATATACGCCGACCCGCTCCGGCAGGTGTACATCGCCGCGCATATGCGCAAACGTTCCCGGCAGAATGCTGATGACGACGAAATCCGCGCCCGTGAGCGCCTCCTGCAAGGAACTGCTGACTTCAAACGCCCACTTGGATGCCGCGTCGGGATGCGCCGCCAGCATCATGCCGATTTTCTGATTGCGCTCCGCCGCCTCGCGGTCAATGTCGTACAGCCGTACCGTGCCGCTGATTTGCCCGTCGGAAATAATATCGCGCATGAAACCCCATGCCCATCCGCGCGAGCCGCCGCCGATATAAGCTACGGTCACCCCCACGACCTTGTCACCCTGATGCGTATACATGGAAATTCTCCTCCTTGCTGGCTGATTTTCAGCCTGTATCGACATGATAGCACAGATGCGCGGGTTTTGCAATGCGCGAAAGAGATTCATCTTTTCCATTTAATACTATTTCCAGATTCACCTGCGCCATCTGCTTGCGCCTTTTCCCTTCTGGCGTCCGCTCATTCCACTTAGCGTAGCGCTGCTACGC
>CDYU01047290.1_pt1 | contig 17910 bp, 18 predicted proteins | sample 480701 | NCBI WGS metagenome assembly CDYU01 (sample SAMEA3182105, study PRJEB8094) | gut metagenome | biome: human; feature: gut; material: Stool; isolation source: human stools | place: Canada | collected 2013-02-26 | reverse complement strand
GGCAAAGAAATCGTTGGAGGCGATGCGGATATACATGTGGTTCTCTTCTACAACGCTGCGCACATCCTTCAGATACTCGGTCAGGCGCAGGGGGACGTTCTGGCTGTAGCTCAGCATATCCTGCCCGTCGGAGATAATGCGGTTCTGCGCCTCCTCGGAGAGCATGACGTTCAGCACCTTCATAGCTTTTTCACGGCGCGCGGCGTCCTGCTCCAGATCACGATTCAGGGCAACTTGGAAATAGGGGGTGGTCATGATCCACTTTTCGCCGTTCTGGCTGAAGAAGGGCAGAAAGATCGTGTCGATGCCCTCGTCCCGAAACATCTTGACACCGGCAGAGCTGCCAAAGTACATGGCGACCTCTCCGTTCCGAAACATCCCGGTCACATCGTCGTAATTCAACACAAGGTCATCTGCCGTAAGGTGGGTATCCTGAATGAACTGCGCCATCCGTTCAAATGCCCCCGGCCACACGGTGTCGTCCAGACCCACCCGTGTGGTGCTGGCAGGGTCGCTGTAAGCAGTGCGCCACTTGCGCCCTTCCGTCGTGGTAAGCTCGGCAGCGGAAAGCCCCTGCAGGGTTTCCATGCAGGTGTAGTCGTAGGTATAATCGGCGGTAAAGCCCCGGATGCCCAGCGCTTCAAACGCCTGACAGGCGGAAACAAAGCTTGGGTAATCGGTGGGCAGGGGGATATCGTATTGCGCAAAAAGGCTGCGGTTGACCACAAAGCCGTGGGCATCGGCGCAGACCGGCAGCCAGTTCACGCTGCCGTCCTCGTTTTTGAAGCTGTTGAGGTAGGCGTTGTACACAGCACCCGCCTCGTTGGTCATGGCAAGGTTCATCAAACTGTCCTTCAAAGGAGCTGCATCGTGCAGCGAGAAGCGGCAGCAGGTGATGATATCCGGCAGACCGCCGTTCTCCTGCAAAAACTTATAAAAATCCAGATCGTTGTTGCCTACGATGAACTCGATGTTCACATCCGGCAGTTGGGACTGAACATAGGGGGCATAGGTCTCGTACAGACTGGTGCTCCACAGATACACCTGAATGGTCTGGGCATCTTCCTGCTCCTGTACCTGTTCTGCATTTTTTGCGCCGCAGCCGGTCAGCAGGAAAAGCCCCATCGCCAGTGCGGCCAGCACGGATATCAGGCGGCGCAATGTTCTTTTGTGCATCAAATCGTTCTCCTCACAACTCTTGGTCAGCCGCCGTTTTGCGGCAAAGCTGCTGTGGCTTATGGATCCTACATCGCTGCCCGCAAGAGTGTGCGCGGTAAAACCCGCCCACGGAAATGCGTGCGTCCCGTTTTGCGATTCCGAATACCGCAAAAGGTACTTGAAAAGGCGTAGGTACAGCAGGACAGAGACATAAAAATATTTTACCACCACCATGAAGGCTTTTCAATATAATTTCATGTATTTCGTCATAAAAGCAACGTGTGTCCTGTTTCTTTGGGCAAGTTGATGCTGCTTTTTGCATCAACGCACAGGGTGGGCGAAAAACTGTGGGGCAGTCTGTGTTCCTGTACCGCGCTCTTGACACACCCATCCCTTCTGGTACAATGGTTGTACCTACAACGTTGTATCTACATCATTCCAACAGATCCCGGAGGCATTTATGGACATTGCGGAGATCGAGGCGGCGCTGAAAAAGCTATACGTCCTCTCCAAGACCGAGAGCCGGGCGGGCTTCCCACGCTTCCGGAACGCAGCAGAAGGGGAGACCACCGATGAAGCCTGAGAAAAACTTCTGCCCTGACCGGGTCCTTTCCTACTTCCGGCTGGAGTGGCTGCCGCTGGCCTTCGTGACCCTTTCGGGCCTTGTGTATAACATCGGTCTGCTGGCGACGCCGTGGTTCGAGGGTCGTCTGGCCCAGTGCCTTGCCGACATCCTCGGCGGCAGCGAGACTGCGGCAAAGATGGCGGTGCTGGTGTCGGCCTACATCCTCGTCACCTTGCTGGTGCAGGCGGCGCGGTTCGTCAAGCGGTTCTACGTCCGCCGGTTCGCCAACAACATCGACCGCCGGATGAAGGGCATCCTCTACGCCAATCTGGTGCGCCAGAGCCGCGCCGCCCTCGAAAAAGAGGGGGCCGGGGAGCTGATGACCAAAGCCATCTCCGACGTGGACGACTGCGTGGAGGGAATGCGGAAATTTACCACCGAGATCTTCGACACCGGCGTGGCGCTGGTGGGCTATGCGGTCATGCTGCTGGTGTACGATTGGCGGCTGGCCCTGCTCAGCCTGCTCTTCACGCCGGTATCCTACGTCTGCGCCGCGTGGATGAAAAAGCCGGTGCAGCGCGCCGGAGCGGCCTATAAAAAGGCGGCCGGTGCCCTGAGCGCCGCCACGCTGGATCGGGCCCAGAACGCGGTCACTTACCGCATCTACGGCTGCGAGGACGCCCGCGCGGAAAAATACGAGGACGCCCTGAACACCTACGAAAAGACCGCCGTCCGCAGCAACGTCTGGCAGTCGGCCCTGCCGCCCCTCTATCTGGCGGCGTCGGAGGCGGGCGTGCTCTTCATCCTCTGGTTCGGCGCCAAGAACGTCCTCGGCACCGGGTGGAGCGTGTGGGACATCGCGGCCTTTACCACCTTCCTGTCCTGCTTCACCAAACTGGTGGTCAAGTCCTCCAAGGCAGCCAAGCTCTTCAACGCGGTGCAGAAGGCCGAAGTCTCGTGGACGCGGATCAAGCCCCTGATGAAGCAGCCGGAACAGCTGGCTCCTCTCCGCATCCCGGAACCGGCGGATGTGACGCTGGAAAACCTCTCCTTTGCCTATGGCGGGGAGCCTGTCTTCACCGGCCTGAGCCTGACGGCCCGCCCCGGCGATATCATCGGCATCACCGGCCCGGTGGCCTGTGGCAAATCGACGCTGGGCCGTGTTTTCCTCTGCGAGGCTCCCTACGGCGGCTCGGCCCGGTTCGGCGGGACCGAGTTCTCCGCACTGACGCCCCGGCAGATCTCCGCCACCGTCGGCTATCTGGGCCATGACCCGGAGCTGAGCGCCGACACGGTGCAGAACAACGTCCTCTGCGGCAGCGAACAGGAGGCTGAACCCTATCTGGCTGAGGCTGCGCTGGACGACGAGGTGCGCCGGATGGAGCAGGGGCTGGAGACCGTCATCGGCCCCGGCGGCACCCGCCTTTCGGGCGGTCAGGCGCAGCGGCTGGCGCTGGCACGAACGCTGGCTCATGGGCGCCCGGTGCTGGTCCTCGACGACCCCTTCTCCGCGCTGGACCGCAATACCGAGGACATCGTCTTCCGAAATTTGCAGGAGTACGCCAAAGATAAGGTCGTGTTCCTGATCTCCCACCGGCTGTACCACTTCCCTCAGATGCAGCAGGTGATCTTCATGGACGGCGGCAAGACCACCGTCGGCACCCACGCCGAGCTGATGGCTGCGGAGCCGGTCTACCTCCAGCTCTACGAAAGCCAGACCATCCAGAAAGGAGGCGAGGGAGCGTGAAAACCAACTGCAAAAATGGCGTGTTCACGGCCATTCGGATGGCGGCTGCGTCCCATCCGCTCCTCACAGCGGGCACGCTGCTCTGCGTGGCGGCGTCGGTGGCGGCGTCGCTGCTGCCGCCGCTGCTGCTGGCCCGCGTCATCGACAAGCTCACCGCCGGCCTCCCGCTGACGTTCTGGGCCGTGGTGGCCTACTTCGGCAGCCTTGCACTGGAGGGCGGGTTCTCCTCGGCGCAGGAAAGTCTGCTGGTCCTCTTCGGCCAGAAAATGACCCACGCCCTCCGCTCAGAGATGTCCCGGAAGCTGACCCGGCTGCCCGCCAGCACGCTGGCGGCCCAGAACCCCGGCGAGGTGGCGGCCCGCTTTTCGGGCGATGTGGACACTGTAGAAGCGCTGTTCACGTCCGGCATCATCAGCATGGTGGCCGATGCGTGCCGCATCCTCTCGATCCTCGCGGTCATCGCCGTGAAGAACCCCGGCCTTGCGGTGATCCTGCTGCTGGTGCTGCCGCTGTTCGCGGTGTTCACCCGCCATGTGCAGAAGCGGATGCTGGCCGCCCAACTGGACAACCGCCGGGCCGTGGCCGCTGTTTCCGGTCAGGTGCCGGAGACGCTGCACAACATCCGCACCATCCGGGCGCTGGGGCTGGAGGACTACAGGGAGCGCCGGTATGACCGCTGCATCGGGGCCGGCTACGCCGCCATGGAGCGCACCAACTTCTACGACGCCCTCTATTCGCCGGTGGTGCTGGTGCTGAACGCCGTGGTGGTGGGCATCGTCATGCTCCTGTCCGCCTCCGGCGATCCGACGGTCCTGACCTTCTTCGGCATGTCGGTGGGCACCTCGGTGGCCGTCATCAATTACATTTCCCGCATCTTCGCCCCCATCGAGAGCCTCGGCATGGAAATCCAGACCATCCAGTCGGCCATGGCGGGCGTTGAGCGGATCGATGCCTTCCTCGGCCAGCCGGAGCGCACTGCCCCTGCCGCGCAGCCCAGCGCCGCACGGGGGGATGTGGAGCTCTCCCATGTGACCTTCGGCTACGGTGAAAAAGAAGTCCTGCACGATCTCTCCATGACGGTCAAACAGGGCGAGCAGATCACCCTCATTGGCCGGACAGGCGCGGGCAAGAGCACGGTGTTCAAGCTCCTGCTGGGCCTTTACCCACCGCAGGAGGGCACGGTGACCATCGGCGGCGTGCCGGTGGCAGCCATCACCGACCGGGAGCGCCGCACCTGTATCGGCTGTGTGGAACAGCATTTTGCCCGTGTACCGGGCACGGTGCTGGAGCAGATCACCCTCGGCGACCCGCAGATCACGGAAGAGATGGCAAAGCGTGCCGCCGTTCTGGCGGGTATCGACGGAGCCATCCAGACCCTGCCACAGGGCTACGGCACCCCGTGCACCGACGGCATGTTCTCGCAGGGCGAGTGGCAGCTTTTGTCCATCGCCCGCGCCGCCGCCGCCGACCCGGCAGTGCTGCTGCTGGACGAGATCACCGCCAACCTCGACGCCGAGACCGAGGCCCGCGTGCTGGAAGCCCTCCGCCGCGCCTCTGCGGGCCGCACCGTCCTCTCCGTCTCCCACCGCATCTATGAGAGCCTTGGTGGAAGAACGGTGGAGATCAAGACGAGGACGGAGTGAAAAGATCTTCCTGCCGGGAAACTTTGGCTGGAAGAAAGCTCACGCAAAAACGACAAAAAGCCCGCCCAGCATATCACTGGACGGGCTTTTTACTTGGAGCAGGATACGGGACTCGAACCCGCCGCCTACTGCTTGGGAAGCAGTCGCTCTACCGGATGAGCTAACCCTGCAAGTGCGCTATTAGTGTAGCAAAGGCGGGCGGATTTGTCAACTGTTTTTTGTGGAAGGTTTTGTCGGCGGGCAAAAAAACTTGCATTTTGCGCTGCTTGCTTTATAATGATAGTATCTGTATTGTTGGAAAGGACGCAACATGATCTTTGTGCCATTGCTGCACTACTTCAAGTGCAAAAATCTTTACAGCGGCAACGAGGCCGGGATGCGCTATCTGCTCACGCCGACGAAGCGCACCGTGCCGGACCCGGAAGGCGGGGAGGGGGCCGAAAAAGAAGAGGCCATCCTTGCAGTGGACATCTGGCCTGATCCGTGGGCGCTGGACAAGACCGATCCTGCCCTGCGCCGCCACGAGGAGTTCCCACTGAGCGACGAGGGCCGCGCCGCCGCCGCTCAGTGCTTGGAGGAAGCCTACAACGCCGAGCCGGACCGCTGGAAAAACCTCCCCTCCATCCTCGATTGTGAGCCGTGGGCCCCGCCCGCAGAGCCGGAGGAGGGCAAAGCCGAATGATCTACCGCTTAAAAGAGCAGAAGGGCGATGCCATCGCCGTGCCGCAGCTCGTGTTCGCGAAGCTGGGCATCGCGGAGGAATACAATGTGCGGGTGGCGCTGTATGTGCTGGCCACCGGCGTCACCGACCCGGAGAAGATCTGCGCGGACCTCAAACTGCGCAGCAAGATGACCGCCGAGAGCGCGCTGGCCTTCTGGGCCGGTGCCGGGCTGCTGGAGCGCTATGAGGAGAATGGGGCCCCCGGCGAAGAGCCTAGCGCCCCGGCCCCAATGACGTGGGCCGAGATCGCGGCGGCATCCCGCACCGACCCGATGATCTCCAGCCTCATCGACTGCGCACAGGCGGGGTTTGCCCGCCCGCTGACCCACAGCGAGATGGAAAAGCTGGTCAACCTGTACATCATCGACGGGTTCGCGCCGGAGACGGTCATGCTCTGCGTGGCCTATGTGGCCAGCAAGGGCAAGCGGACCATGGGCGCGGTCAGCCACGAGCTGAAAGTCTGGCGCGCCGAGGGCGTGGAGACCGGCGAACAGGCGGACACGCATCTGCAGCTGCTGGCCCTTCGTGCCCAGCGCGAACAGTATGTCAGCGGGCTGCTGGGCATTGCAGAGAGCGAGCTGACCCTCGGCGGGCGGAAAGCCATTGCCCGCTGGTACGAGGTGTACGGCTACGACGACGCCATGGTGCAGGAGGCGGCCGTGCAAGCGGGCCCCAAGCGCGATTTGTGGTACTGGAACAGCATCCTCAAAACGTGGAACGCCAAAGGTCTGCGCACCGTCCACGATGTGCGCGGGCCGGTGGCCGGGGCGGGGGCCAGTCGGAACATCCGGGTGGACCGCGAAACACCCAGTGGGAACGATTTCCTCAAAAACGCCGTCTGCCGCCGTTCGCTGCGAAAAAAATCGGACGAGACATCGCAATAAGGAGAAACTATGCGTACCAAACGTGAACTGTATCAGGAGGCAATGCGCACCGTGGCGCTGCGGCGGCAGGCCGCCCGCGCCAACGCCGAGGATGCCCGCGCCGAGGCGGAAGCGGCCATCCCGGCCCTCCGCCACGCTGAAGAAGAGGTGCGGGTGCGGGGCGTGCGGTGTGCGCTGGCCGGAGCCTCCGGCGGGGACCGCACCGCTGCGGCCGCTGCGCTGGCCAAGGCCAAACAGGAGCTTGCCGCGCTCTTGGCGTCCAGCGGCCGCCCGGCCGATGCGCTGGAGCCGCATTTCACCTGCAAAAAGTGTCAGGATACCGGTTCATTTGAGGGGCACACCTGCGAGTGCATCCACAAACTGATGCAGAAACTCCGCCGCGAGGAGATCGAGAAGCTGTCCAGCCTGTCCGTTTCCAGCTTCGACACGATGGAGCTGCGCTACTACCCCAACACAATGGACGAGAAGCTGGGGGAGCCGGTCCGGACGTACATGGGGGGACTTCTGGAAGAACTGCGTGCCTACGCAGAAGAATTTGACCGCAGCAGCGAAAGTCTGATGCTGTTCGGCAATGCGGGCCTTGGCAAGACCCATGCGGCCCTTGCCATTGCGGGCATCGTGCTGGCGAAAGACATGGACGTGATCTATGTTTCCAGCCCCGATTTTTTTGCCAAACTGGAAGCGCTGCACTTCGGCTCGGACCCCTCCGGGGAGGAAGAGACCCTGCTGCAAACGGCAGCCGGGGCAGACCTGCTCATCCTCGATGATCTGGGCACGGAATTCAACTCCAGTTTCTTCCTCAGCACCCTGTACAGTCTGCTGAACAACCGCCTCGGTGCGCATCTGCCCACCATCGTCACGACGAACATCACGGACGGGGCGCTGCTGGAGAAACTCTACACCGAAAAAATTTCCAGCCGCCTTTCCTCCTTTGTGCCCTGCCTGTTCGTGGGCAAGGATATCCGCGGCCAAAAGGCACGGGAAGAGTCATAAAACGCGGCAAACGCTGCGATACGATAGAATAAAGTGAGGAACCTTACATGAACCAACAAAGAACCCCGGCCAAACGGATGTCGTACCGGGAGTGGAAGATCCGCAAATGTCTGCGGCTGGCGCGGAACTGGGTGCTGTTTCTGGCCGCGTGCGGCGGGGCTGTGGCGCTGATGTCCACCGGCATCCTGTGGCTGCTGCCGAAAGCCCACGCCCTTATCGCGGGGCCGGTGCCCTTTGCGGCGCGGGCTTACAGCGCCGACGGATATGTGTGCGACACGGACGACGCCCGCTTGGTGGTGGTGAACGCCAACCTCCCGCTGGAAAGCGAACCGGCCCCGGAGCTGGCCGTGGCGGACGACGCCACCGGTGAACAACTGGAAACGGAGGCCGCTGCAGCTTACCGCAGCATGGCCGAGGCCGCACAGGCCGCCGGTGTGGAGCTGAACCTTGTTACGGGCTGGCAGGATGCCGACACCCGCACCGCCGCGTATGAAGCCCGGCTGACGGCCTATCAGACCGAGAACAGCCGCCTTACCGGCGAGACGGCAGCGGCGTACGCTGCGTCGCTGCAGCCCACGGCAAGCACCAGCGAGCAGGGGACCGGCTACTGCGCCGATATCCTCTCGCCGGACTGCATGGAGCGCTCGGAGGCTTTTGCCGAGACCCGCGCCTACGAGTGGCTGACCGCGTATGCCGCGGACTATGGCTTCATCCTCCGCTGGCCGGAGGAGCGCCAGAGTGCCACCGGCATGGTCTATGCACCGTGGCACTGGCGGTATGTGGGGGTCGAGAACGCCCGCGCCATCCGCGAAAGCGGCCTTTCCTTGGAAGAATTCCTCGCGCTGGAACGCGCAAAACAATAAATTTGCAAAAAATCGAAGGAGAAACCATTGAAACGAACCGAGATCGCGCCCGGCGTCCATCTGCTGTGGGACCCGGCACCTAAATTCAACCGCTGCCGCATCAGCATCCACTTCGCCTTCCCGGCCAAGCGGGAGACAGCTACCGCCCACGCGCTGCTGCCGTTGGTGATGGAGCGCGGCTATGCGGACTGCCCCGACATGACCCAGATGACCAAAATGCTGGCCCGCCTCTATGGGGCGGATCTGACCGTGGACGCCCGGCCCTTCGGCGCGAACCACAACCTTTGCGTCAGCGCCACCGGCATCAAGGACCGCTTTGCGCTGGAAGGGGAACCGCTGACCCGCGAATACGCTGGGCTGGCGCTGGGCACGGCCTTTCACCCCGCCTTTGTGGGCGGTGTCTTCGACCCGGAGGCGGTCGGCATCGAAAAGCAGATGCTCCGCAAAGCGCTGGAAGACGAAGTGAACGAAAAGCGCATCTACTGCCAGCGTCAGGCCAACCGGGAATTCTTCGGCGACAGCCCCGCCGGCATCCGGCAGGAGGGCTATCTGGAAGAGGTGGACGCCCTGACGCCGGAGGCTCTGACCGCCGCCTACCGGGAGATGTTGAAAACGGCGCAGATCGAGCTGCTGATCCTTGGCTGCGAAGAAGCGGAGACAGAGCAGGTCAAAGATGCATTGCTCCGGGAGCTTTCGGCGGTGGAACGCCGCCCGGCCCCCCTGTGCGGGAACATGGCAATGCCCCGGCGGGAACCAGCCCGGAAGGTGGAGTGCTTCGACACCGTACAGGCCAAGCTCTGTATGCTGTTCACCCTCGGTGAGCCGATGCGCCCCGACCAGATGGCGGCGGTCCGGCTTGCTATGGCCTTGTACGGCGGCAGCGTGACCAGCCGCCTCTTCCTCAACGTCCGGGAGCGGGATCACCTGTGCTACTACTGCGCGTCCAGCTTCCAGAGCTTCACGGGGAGCATGGCTGTCAACAGCGGCGTGGAGCACGCCGACGCGGCCCGCGCGGAAGCGGCCATCCTGAAGGAGCTGGACGACCTGCGCACCGGGCCCATCACCGACGAGGAACTGGAAGACTGCCGCCTGTCCCTGCTCAGCGGGATGGCGGGCATTGAGGACAGCCTTGGCGGCATCGAGACGTGGTATTATATGGAAGTGCTGCGGGGCAGCGGGCTGCAAACGCCCGACGAAGCCCGCGCCGCCCTGCGCGCCGTGACCAAAGAGGACGTTCGCGCCATTCTGCGGCAGCTGAGCCTGTCGGTCAGTTATCTGTTGACGAGAGAGGAGGGGACTACCGATGTCTGAACTGCGCAGCCAAGCGCTTGCCGATGCCGCCGCGGATCAGTGGAAGATCCTGCCCTCCGGCCTGACCGTCCTTGTGCGGCCCATGCCGGGGTATTCCGGCACCCATGTCATCTATGCCACCCGCTTCGGCTCCATTGACCGGGATTTCCGGCTCAATGGGCGGGAGGTGCATCTGCCCGCAGGTGTGGCGCATTTTCTGGAACACAAGATGTTCGAGGATCAGGACGGCGACGCCTTTGCAAAGTTCGCGAAGACGGGGGCCAACGCCAACGCCTTTACCAGCTTTGACCGCACCTGTTACCTCTTCACCGCCACGCAGCAGCTGGACGAAAGCCTCGATGTGCTGCTGGGGATGGTGGGGCACCCCTACTTCACCGAGCAGACCATCGCCAAGGAGCAGGGCATCATCGGGCAGGAAATCAAGATGTACGACGACAGCGCCGACTGGCGGCTGATCACCGGCCTGTGTGAGTGCCTGTACCACAGCCACCCCATCCGCAGCGACATCGCGGGCACCTGCGAGAGCATTGCTGAGATCACCCCGAAGATGCTCTATGACTGCTGCGAGGCGTTCTATGCACCGGGAAATATGGTGCTGGCCGCAGCGGGCAATACCACCATGGAGCAGATCTTGGCCGCGTGCGAACGCCATGGCCTGATGGAACTCCGCCCCGAAGAGCGGGTGCAGCGGCTCTGGGCCGAGGAACCCATGACGCTGGCAGCAACGGAAAAACGGATCCGGATGCCGGTGTCAAAGCCCTGCTTTGGCCTCGGCTTCAAGGAAACGCCCCTCGCCCCGGATGATCTGCGCAGCGAGCTGCTGTACGACCTCATCCTTTGCTGCGTCTGCGGCGGGATGTCGCCGCTCTACCGCCGCCTGTACGACTCCGGCCTGACCAACCCCGGTTTCGGTGGGGAAGTGCTGCGGGTGGACGGCTGCTGCTGCATCCTCTTCACCGGCGAGAGTGACGAGCCCGACACGGTGAAACAAATGCTGCTGGACGAGATCGAGCGGGTCCGGCGCGAGGGCATCGACCGGGAGGTCTTTACCCTCTGCAAGAACGAAAAGTACGGCCAACTGATCGAAAATCTCGAAAACGTGGAGGACTCGGCCAGCCAGATGGCGGACTTCGCCCTCTCCGGGCAGACGGTGGTGCAGCAGATCGAGGCACTTGCGGCCCTGACGGCGGACGACGCCGACGCAGCCCTGCAGCACATCTTACAGCCCGCCCGGATGGCGATGATGTACATCGAGCCGGACGGCACGGCGGACCTGCCCGAAGCAGATGACGAAGAGACGGAGGACGAAGAATGACGAATCTGGTACAATTTCCGGCGCTGGGCCTGAGTTTCACGCTGGACCGCGTGGCCTTTTCCATCGGCGGCATCAATATTTATTGGTATGGCGTCTGCATCGCCGTGGGCATGTGCCTTGCGCTGGTGTTTGCGTTCCGGCATGGCGTCGAGTTCGGCGTGGACGCCGACGCGATGGTGGATGTCATCCTCATCGGCGTGGTGATGGGCATCCTCTGCGCCCGGCTCTACTATGTGGCCTTGTCCCCCTACAATTACAGCAGCCTGTGGGACGTGCTGGCCATCCGGGACGGCGGCCTTGCCATCTACGGCGGCGTCATCGGCGGCTTTTTGTTCGGCGGCCTTGCCTGTAAATGGCGCAAGGTGCCGGTGCTGCCTATGTTCGACCTTGCGGCCATGGGCTTCCTCATCGGGCAGGGCTGCGGCCGCTGGGGCAACTTCTTCAATCAGGAGGCGTTCGGCTGCAACACGACCCTGCCGTGGGGCATGTACAGCGAAGCGACCCGCGACTACCTGCTCAGCAGCGTGGTCACGGCCCCCAAGGGCACCGTCATCGACCCGAACCTGCCGGTCCACCCTACGTTCTTATATGAGAGCATCTGGTGCTTCGTGGGCCTGTTCCTGCTGGTGAAGTACATCAAAAAGCGGAAGTTTGCGGGCGACATCGCCCTGCGCTACCTCATCTGGTATGGCGCGGGCCGGTTCTGGATCGAGGCCCTGCGCACGGACAGTCTGCTTCTGGTGCCCTCCATCGGGCTGCGGGTGTCGCAGGTGGTGGCGGCGGTGGCCGTGGTCGGCGGCATCATCGCAGAGGTCATCCTGACCAAGCGATACAAGGATAAGCCGCTCATGGTCAAGCTGGCCCTCAACAGCGAGGGCCGCACCCTCGCCGCCAAGGCGAAAAAGGCCGACCCCGCGTTCCGTCTGGAGGAAGAAGAACTTGTGGCCTCCTCGCCCCGGAAGCTCTTTGTGGAGCGGACCGAAGCCTATAATAAGCGGGTGAAGGAAGAGCTGAGCGCACAACAGCAGTAATAAAACGCTGATACAGAAAAAACAGAAGCTGCAGGGCGGAGAAGCCGGAAGGCAACTCTTGCTCTGTGGCTTTTTTGGGTGTATAATAAAGCCACAAAAAGAGCCGCGAGATATCTGGGAGGGTGAATGTATGCAGATCATTCCGATGCGTGAACTAAAAAATACGGTGGAGATCGAGCGCCGCTGCGCCGAGGAGAATGGCCCGGTCTTTGTGACGAAAAACGGATACGGCCGCCTTGTGGTCATGGACATCGAGTACTACGAGCGCACTATGAAGGAGATGGAAGAGGCAAAACTCATCATGGAAGGATTGAGAGATGTTGATGAGGGCCGCGTGGTGGATGGTCCGACGGCGCTGGAACAGATCAGGAGGGAATATGGACTGTGAATATCATTTCCAATTGACTGAACGTGCGCGGCGGGATGTGCGAGAAACGGTAAACTACATCCGAAATGAGCTTGATAATGAGAAGGCAGCAAAAACGCTGCTGGGCGACATCAACAAATGTATGGAAAAGGTCTGTGCTTTTCCTGCAAGTGGGGCATTGGTCGTGAATGATTTTCTCCCAAGGATGATAATCCGCAAGAAAGTCGTTGGAAATTATGTTCTATACTATATGGTGGAGAAGGAAAAGAAAATGATTTGGGTGCTCCGCATCGTCTATGGAGCCCGGAATATGGAAGCGGTGCTCAAAAATCTGAGCAATTGACGGCGGAGCTTGAAAAAAACTTTGCCGCAATACGCAAAAACCCCTTGAAATCAGCTCGCTTTTCTGCTATACTATTCTAGCCGCTTGGTGTGGGCGCCGCAAATGGCCCCTGTAGGGGTCTGCCTTTACGACCAGCGAGTACAACGAAAAGGAATGAAACAAATGTACGCAATCATTGTTACCGGCGGTAAGCAGTACCGCGTGGAGCAGGGCGACATCGTCTACATCGAAAAGCTGGACGTTGAAGCTGACTCCGAAGTGAAGTTTGATCAGGTTCTCGCTATTGGCGAGGAGGGTTCGGTCAAGGTTGGCGCTCCTGTTGTTGAGGGCGCTTCCGTTTCTGCCAAGGTCATCAAGAATGGCAAGGGCAAGAAGCTGAACATCATCACCTATCGTGCAAAGAAGCACAGTGCTCGCCGCATGGGCCATCGTCAGCCCTATACCAAGGTTGAGATCACTGCGATCAACGGCTAAGGAGGAAAATTACAATGGCACATAAAAAGGGCGTAGGCAGCACCAAGAACGGCCGTGATTCCGCGGCTCAGCGTCTGGGCGCAAAGCGTGCAGATGGTCAGTTCGTTCTGGCCGGCAACATCCTCGTTCGTCAGCGTGGCACCCACATTCAGCCGGGTGAGAACGTTGGCAAGGGCAGCGATGATACCCTGTTTGCTCTGGTTGACGGCACTGTCCGTTTCGAGCGCGTGGGCAAGAGCGGCAAGAAGTGCAGCGTGAAGCAGTAACTTCTGCCTGAAAAACTGCAACCCAAAGAGCCGGACCCTCGTGGCCCGGCTCTTTTTGATGAAAGGAAGAAACCTCTCCGTCCATGCTTCGCATTGCCGGAGAGGTTGAATCGCTAAACATAGGAGGAGCTCTATGGCAGCACAAACCAACTTTATCGACATCGCAACCATCTGGCTCCATGCGGGCAAGGGCGGCGATGGCGCGGTGAGCTTTCACCGCGAGAAATTCGTGGCGGCGGGCGGCCCGGACGGTGGCGACGGCGGCCGCGGCGGCGACATCATCTTTGTGGTGGATGACCACCTGACCACCCTGATGGACTTCCGCTACAAGCGCAAGTATACCGCCGACGAAGGCGGCAAGGGTGGTGCAAGCCTCTGCCACGGCAAGAACGCCGAAAACCTCGTCATCAAGGTGCCGCTGGGCACCGTCATCAAGGACGCCGAGAGCGGTCTTGTCATTGCAGACCTGTCCGACCACACCCCCGTTACCGTGGCCAAGGGCGGCCGCGGCGGCTACGGCAACGCACACTTTGCTACGCCGACCCGCCAGATCCCCAAGTTCGCCAAGCCCGGTATGCCCGGCGAGGACATTCAGGTGACGCTGGAGCTGAAGCTGATCGCGGACGTGGGCCTGATCGGTTTCCCGAACGTGGGCAAGTCTACTCTCATCTCCACCATCAGCGCGGCCAAGCCTAAGATCGCGAACTACCACTTCACCACCCTCGTGCCCACGCTGGGCGTCGTGTCGGTGGGCGAAGGCGCCAGCTTCGTCTGCGCCGACATCCCCGGCCTGATCGAGGGTGCCAGCGAGGGCATCGGCCTTGGCCATGACTTCCTGCGCCATGTGGAGCGCTGCCGCTTGCTGCTGCATGTGGTGGATGTCTCCGGCAGCGAGTGCCGCGACCCCATCGAGGACTTCGAGAAGATCAACGAGGAGCTGGCCAAGTTCAGCCCCGCGCTGGCCGAGCGTCCGCAGATCGTGGTGGGCAACAAGTGTGACCTTGCCACTGAGGAGCAGATCGAAAGCTTCCAGAATTATATCGAGGGCAAGGGTCTGACCTTCGTGCCCATCTCTGCCGCCACCATGCAGGGCGTGCGGGAGCTGCCGGGTCTGGTCTACAACCGCCTGAAGGATATCCCGGCCATCCCGGTCTTCGCTCCGGAGTACAAGAAGCCCGAACCCAAGGCGAACGACCGCGCCTTTACCATCAAGCGGATGGAAGCCCACGTCTGGAGCGTTGAGGCGCCGTGGCTGGAGTATATCCTCGCGGGCAGCAATGTGGACGACTACGAGAGCCTGCAGTTCTTCCAGCGCCAGCTGGATGAAAGCGGCATCCTGACCGCTCTGGTGGACAAGGGCGTTCAGGAGAACGACACCATCCTCATCGGCGATTATCAGTTCGATTATATCTTCTAAGGGAGAAATACCATGCAGGAAGAAACCATCGACCCCCGCGAGCTCAACCCGCTGGCGCTGGCTTTTGTGGGCGACAGCGTGCTGGAATTGCTGGTCCGCACCCGTTTGGCGCAGCATCATCGGCTCTCGGCCGGGAAGCTGAACACCGAAAAGGTCAAGTACGTCTCTGCGCGGGCACAGTTCCGCGAGGAGCAGCTGCTGGAACCCCTCTTCACCGAGGAGGAGCTGGCCGTTTTCAAGCGGGGCCGCAACGCCAGCAAGGCCAGCGTGTCGAAACATGCTTCCCCCGAAGAGTACCGCGCCTCCACCGGTTTCGAGTGTCTGTTGGGGTGGCTGTACCTTACCGGCCGGAAGGACCGCGTCGAGGAATTATTCGATAAACTCTGGGAAGATTTTGACCCGAATCAGAAATAAAACACGCGAAAGCCCGCTGCTTTCCGCACTGGAAAACAGTGCAGGGAAGGCAGCGGGCTTTCTTAATGAGAGAGGTTACTTGTCTTCGTCATCGGCACCCTTGGTGTACTGGTTGGGGTGCTTGTGCTCGTTGGTGGCGCGGTTCTCCGTGCGGTTGTCGGTCCGATTCTCGGTGCGGTTCTGGCTCTGATTCTTGCTCTGGTTTTTGCAGTTGTTGGTGCGGTTGCTGGAACGGTTTTCGGTACGGTCGGTCATCGTAATATCTCCTTTCGCGAGGGAGGTCGTGCCCCTCACACCCCTTAGTCTTGCCGCCGCGTGCGGCTTTATACATGGGAGGAACGTTCATGTCTACGGAATATTTTGAGCACCGGGAACGTGCGCTGCTGGGCGAGCGGTACGATGCGCTGTACGCCGCCCCCAGCGAGAGCGCTGCCCGCGGCGTGACGGTCTCGGCCCTGCGCACCACGCCGGAGGCCTTTGCCGCACAGGCGGACTTCCCGGTGGAGCCGTCGCCCTTCTGCAGGGCGGGCTTTGTGGTGAAAGATGCGGCCTTCAAGCCGGGGCGGCACCCCTACCACCACGCGGGCGTCTTCTACTCGCAGGAGCCGTCGGCGTCCTCTGCTGCGCCGCTGCTGGGGGTCCGGCCGGGGATGCGGGTGCTGGACCTGTGCGCGGCTCCCGGCGGCAAAAGCAGCCAGCTTGCCGCCGCGCTGGGTGGGCAGGGGCTGCTGGTGAGCAACGAATTCGTGGCCGCCCGCGCCGAGGTGCTCAAGAGCAATCTGGAACGGATGGGCGTGGCCAATGCGGTCGTCCTCAACGAGGATACGGACCGCATTGCCGCCGCTCTGCCGGAATTTTTTGACCGCGTCCTTGTGGATGCTCCCTGTTCCGGCGAGGGGATGTTCCGCAAGGAAGCTGTGGCCGTCACCCAGCACTGCGAAGCGCTGGTGAAGCAGTGCGCCGAACTGGGTGCACAGATCCTCGACAACGCCGCCGCTCTCCTCGCACCGGGCGGGGAGATGATCTATTCCACCTGTACCTTCGCTCCGGAAGAGGACGAGGGGCAGGTGGCGGCCTTCCTCGCACGGCATCCGGAGTTTGCGCTGGCCGATGTGTTCGGTCGTGTGGACTATAGCTTCGGCAGCGCGGGCGAAGCCAACCGTACCGGCGGTCTGCCGCTGGATGTGAGCAAGGTGCGCCGCATCTGGCCCTGTCAGGGCGGCGAGGGCCATTTCATTGCCCGGCTGGTCAAAGCGGGCACGCCGCGCACCCTGCCCGCGCCGGGGGAGTATACGCCCGAAGAGCAGCTCTGGCTGGCGGCAGCTGCGGAGCAGAGCAAAAAGCAGAAACCGGGCAAGGGCAAGCCTGCCCGCGCGGAATCCAGAGATGCCCGTGCTTCCCGCCGGGAAAACGCCCGTGTCCTCCGCGAGGAGGTGCAGGGCAAGCGGGGCCGCCGGGCCGGTGACAGCGGGGCGGGGGAGAGCGCCTCTCCCGCCCAGAGCCTCGCCGCGTGGCACGAGTTTGCCGCCCAGTATTTCCCGGCGCTGGCCGACCGCCCCGCCGTCGTCCACGGCGGGGGTGTGCTGCTGCCGGTGCCCTTCCCTCAGACGGGGCTTCACGTCCTGCGGGCGGGCGTCTTCGTGGGCAGTGTGCAGAAGGGCCGCTTCATCCCCGAACACCACCTCTTCACGGCTTTCGGGGCCCGGTGCACGAACCGGGAGGAGCTGACCCTTGCCGACCCGCGGGTGACCGACTATCTGTCGGGTCGGGAGATGGCAGCCTCCACTGCGGCAGACGGCTGGTGCTGCGTCACGGTGGACGGCTACCCCCTCGGCGGCGGCAAAGTGTCCGCCGGGCGGGTCAAAAACCACTACCCCAAAGCCCTGCGGCTGCTGTAAAAGAGGCGTCAAACCCCGCTTTTTTGCTGGATTTCGTGCAGAATCCCCCGGATAAGGCTTGAACGCCGTTGGGGATTGTGCTACAATGATAGAGTTAGATTTTGTGTGCTGCCACAAGCGGGCGACCACAGCCCGTCTGCCCGCAGGCGGAGATTTTCGATAAACTTTAGGAGGTTCCCCATGTCTGGACATAGCAAATGGAACAACATCAAGCGTAAGAAGGAAAAGACCGATGGTGCCAAGGCAAAGGTCTTTACCAAGATCGGCCGCGAGATCAGCGTCGCCGTCCGTACCGGCGGCCCGAACCCGGCTTCCAACAGCAAGCTGGCTGACCTGATCGCCAAGGCAAAGCGCATGAGCGTGCCCAACGATAATATTCAGCGCATCATCAAGAAGGCTGAGGGCGGCGATAAGACCGAGTACGAGGCAATCACCTACGAAGGCTACGGCCCCGGCGGCGTTGCCGTCATGGTCGAGACCCTGACCGACAACCGCAACCG
>CDYU01031416.1_pt1 | contig 18096 bp, 8 predicted proteins | sample 480701 | NCBI WGS metagenome assembly CDYU01 (sample SAMEA3182105, study PRJEB8094) | gut metagenome | biome: human; feature: gut; material: Stool; isolation source: human stools | place: Canada | collected 2013-02-26 | reverse complement strand
TCGATCGCCCTCGACTCGCTCTCGGCCATCAAATATGCCAAGGTGACGGCCCGCCGCAACGCCGAGGGGCTCACCGAAGGTTTCGACATCGACGGCGAATTCCCCTGCTACGGCAACAACGACGACCGTGTCGACCACCTGGGCGTGGACCTCGTCTACTATTTCAGCGAGGAGCTCAAAAAACTGCCCGTCTACAAGAACGCCCGCCCGACGCTGTCGCTGCTCACGATCACTTCGAACGTGATGTACGGCAAGAAGACCGGCGCGACGCCCGACGGACGCCTCAAAGGCGTGGCCTTCGCCCCGGGAGCCAACCCGATGCACGGCCGCGACAAGAGCGGCGCCATCGCATCGCTCGCCTCGGTGGCCAAGATGCGCTACCGCGACTCGCAGGACGGTATTTCGAACACCTTCTCGATCGTTCCGAAATCGCTGGGCCCGACGGCCGAGGACCGCATCGAGAACCTCGTGACGATGCTCGACGGCTACTTCACCAAGGGTGCCCACCACCTGAACGTCAACGTGCTGAACCGCGAGATGCTGGAGGATGCCATGGAGCACCCCGAGAAGTATCCGCAGCTGACGATCCGCGTGTCGGGCTATGCCGTGAATTTCACGAAGCTGAGCCGCGAGCACCAGCTGGAGGTCATCAGCCGCAGCTTCCACGAACGAATGTAATCATGCTTCGTGTACATTCCTACGAATCGATGGGAACTTTCGACGGGCCGGGACTCCGGCTCGTCGTTTTCCTGCAGGGCTGCAATTTCCGCTGCCTCTACTGCGCCAACCCCGACACGATCGAGGCCGGGGAGGGCAAACCGACCGACCCCGCCGAAATACTGCGCATGGCCGTCGACCAGAAACCGTTTTACGGCAAACGCGGCGGCGTGACCTTCTCGGGCGGCGAACCCACGTTCCAGGCCGCAGAACTCGTCCCGCTGGTCCGCGCGCTGAAAGAGGCCGGCATCCACGTCTGCGTCGACACGAACGGCGGGGTGTGGAATCCGGCGGTCGAGGAACTGCTGGGGCTGGTCGATCTGGTGCTGCTGGACGTGAAGCAGGCCGATCCCGAACGCCACCGCGCCCTCACCGGCCGCGAGAACGCCCAGACGCTCCGCACGGCCGCCTGGCTCGAAGCCCACGGAAAACCGTTCTGGCTGCGCTATGTGCTCGTCCCGGGTTACAGCGATGCCGAAGCCGACATCCGCACGCTGGGCGAACGCCTCGGAGGTTACAAATCCGTGGAGCGGGTCGAACTGCTACCCTACCACACCCTCGGGGTCCACAAGTACGAGGCGATGGGGTTGGAATACCGGCTCCGCGACGTGCGGGAGAACACCCCCGAACAACTCGACCGCGCCGCGGCCCTGCTGCGGGAGTATTTCCCGACGGTCATCGTCAACTGATTCCGTCACGAAAACACGCAAACTCCCCGGCTCTTTGAAAGAGCCGGGGAGTTTCTCATTCATATGCGTGCTTCGGGTCAGAACAGCACCGTCAGCAGGATCGGATAGTGGTCGGAAACATACGTCACGCCGTAATTGTCGGTCAGCGTGCGGAACGATACGGCCATCTTCGTATTGCGGTGGAAGATGTGGTCGAGATTGCGGGTCGGCGCCGCCGTTCCCGAACCGAAATTGTTGAAACTGTAGGCGTCCCCCGCAGGAGCGATGTCGCGGCCGACTTTCATCCAGTCCCGGTAAGGCTTCAGCGCCTTCTTGCCGTCGTCGTTGGCCTCCGCGCAGTTCATGTCGCCGACGATGAAGCACATCCCCGACTCACCCGCAAGCTTCTTCATCCGCTCGACATTGAGGTTCGCGCTGTTGATACGCGCCTGGATGTACGGCTCGTTGGGAAAGCTGGAATTGGTGCGCACGGGCATGTGCGTCGAGAGGAACCAGAACTCCTTGCCGGTCTCCTTCTCTTTCAGGTGAACCCAGACTGAAGTCCGCCATTGCGTATCCCCCACATCCCAGCAGCGGGACGGCTCGTCGGGCGTCGGGCTGAGGAAAAAATAGCCGTTGTCCACCAGCGTGAACCGGTCCTGACGATAGATCAGACAGGTGTTGCCGCCTTTTCCGTCACCCGTTCCGGGAACCTCCATATAGGCATAGTTCGGGAGGTTGTTCTTCAGGAAGGTCCGCTGTGCCGTACGCGGTTCCTGCAGGCCGACCACATCGGGCTGAACCGTGTTGATCATCTTCACGACGGCCGCTTTGCGCACTTCCCAGTTCTTATCGCCCTCGTCGTTGGCGCTGTTGTAGCGAACGTTGAACGACATCACTTTCAGTGTGTTCGACGCACCTTTGCCGGGTCCGTCCCCGTCATCCTTGCTCGACGAGCACGCCAGGGCGCACATTGTAATTCCACAAAGCAGATACTTCAGTGTTTTCATAGCTTTTTTTATAGTTGTTTAGGTTAGTCCTTGGTAATCACGATGTCGTCGAAGAAGTGCCGACCGGTTCCCGTGAAGGTGACCTTGGTGTCCTTCGTGGCTCCCGTAACCTTCACCGAACAATCGTACCAGCGGATGTCAGCATCCATCTTGTCGGCAGTAGCCGCATCAACGGGAGAAACAGTGGCTCCGGTAAGCGATGCCGGGAAATAATTCTCCGATCCGACCGTACCGATCGATGCACTCACACCGATCTTCAGGTTGTCGGGTGTATAACCCTTCGCTCCTACCAGCAGCGTAGCGGCCTTAAAGCTGACCGTAATATCGGTCGGCGTATCGCCCAACGCCTCCAACGCGGGAGTCGTCACACTGCTGGTCGCATCCGTTCCGCTGTTACCCAGTCGAATATAGCCGGGCAATTCGAAAACAGAACCGGTTTTCGACCAATTCTCAGGCAGAGTGTAAGCGATCTTATGGCTAACGAAATACTGCCACGAGGGAATAAAGTAGTCGGGACCCCAGAAAGCATCGTCGAAACCTTCGGTCAACAGTACATTCGCACCGGAAGGCAGGGTCGAAGTATGATAAGCGCGTTTTTCGTGTGTCGTCAGGAAGAATCCGTTGATGAAGATCACCTGCTTGGCCGGATCGACCGGATTCCCGGACAACGACACGTTGTCGGCCTGACAAACCTTGACATAGAGATACGCGCCCTCGGCTACGGCCTTGCTTTCCGGAATACTGAATATCGCCAACTTGTAACCGCCCGCATTCGCACTTCCGGTAAGTTCAAAAGATGTTTCGAGTTGCTCGGGAGCCGAAGTCACATCGGTCTTGAAATTGAGGATCTGCGCCCCTTCGTTCCAGTTGATATTGTCGTTACTCCATACTACTTTCCAGTTCTTGGGCAAATCCGAACCGGCGGCTCCGAACAGGCTGAATCCGAAGCGCAGGTTACCCACCAGGCGGGAGGTCGCCTTCATTTTGAAGACCAACCCGTTATCCTGCCAGTTATCTCCGCCCCAGCCTCCGATATAATAGCGGGCATCATACATGTAATCGGAAAGTTTCGTGCCCGAGGTGTATGCGTTCAGCGCACAGCTGGCCGCAGTACCGCCACCGATCTTGGTGATCGTATTTCCATTGGCATAGGTCAGGACCTTGTCAGCGTAGGTTACATTTGCATAGGTATAGTTCTTCGGTTCTCCCAACAGGCGGATATGTCCGTCGATCGGCGTGATGGCGTAGACGGCTTCGCCGAAGCGGGTGCCGGTCATGGCCGCGAGGTCATCCGCGGAGGTCGGCAGCAGGAACGACGCCCCGGCAAGTCCCTTCACCGCGCCGCGTTTCTGCGGAACCGCCGTCGAGGCGAACGACGCCGAAGCATAGGTCTTCATTACATAGGTGGTGCGGTCCTCGAGTTCGAGCGTAATATTGCCGCTCATGTTCTTCGCCAGATCGGCGTCGACCACCTGCGATTCGGGCAGCGAGACGAGCATCGCCTCATAGGTTCCGGCCGTCAGGTCGGCCACCGAGACGGCCCGTGCGGCGGGCACCTCGGAAGCGGCTTGGGTCTTGGTCACCTTGTCGGCGGCCGTCGGCGTCACCACCAACAACCCGTCTGCATCGGCAGCGAGCCGGGCGTCCTTGACGACCACTTCGACCTGATCGCCCACGGCAAGGCCGTGGCCTGCCAGTTTGACGAAGATACCGGCATCGGCATCCTGCACGGCGAAGCAGTCGGCCGGAACGTTGTCCACAGCCACCACGCGGGCCTGTATATAATAGTTGTCGCTGATCGTCACCTCTCCGGGGCCCTTCAGGGCGCGGATGGCCGAAACTTCCGCCTTCACGGGATCGTCGGCACTCGGACGCTCGGGTTCACCCTCCACTTCGAGCAGAATGTCGTCGAGGAAGAAACGCACGTCGTCCGTGCTGTTCGCCATGTCGGCCGAAGTGATGGTGATCTCCGTCTCGGGTTTCGCATTGCGCACATAAACCGTGAACGGTTTGAACTCGTTGTTCGCTACGCCCGCAAGCGTACCGCCCTCGACCGTGGCGCCGCTTGCAGCGTCGGCCTTCACGACCACGCCGGGATCGGTCGGCTTGCCGTAGGCATCGATCATCGCCGAAGCGAGGAACGTGAGCTTGAGGTCGGACTTCGAAATGCGCATCGCCTCGAAACGCGGCGCCAGTTTGATCGTATAGGCGCCCTGCGTGTAGCGGGTGATGAGCGCCTCGTCGCCGCGGCCCACCTGCAGGAAGCCCGGACGGGTCCAGCAGGAGACCACGCTCACGATACCGGCCTGTTCCTTGGGAAGTGCATAGGTTCCGTCGTTCCACGACGACATGAAATCGAGCGGCAGGTCGATATACGCGGCTTTGGCGTCGATCACGTCGTCGAAACCGGTCGAGAAGACCACCTTGTCGTTGTCCATCGGCGGAACCGCAGTCGGCTCGGCCGAAGCCTTCGTGATGCAGAACGCACTCTGGTAAGCCACGGTCTTATTCGTTGCCGAAGTGCTCGCCTTGGAGCCGTCGGTGCAGCGGTGGCGAATCCACAACTTGCCGCCGGCCGGAATCTTCTTGTCTGCCGGAATCGTGAAGTCGATCGTCTTCCAGGTGGCGTCCGAAGCTCCGCCGGAGCAGGTGCCGTCGAACTCCGCCCAGTTCTCACCGTCGGCGCTCCACTCGAAGACCCACGCATGACCGGCGTTCTGGGTGCCGTCGCGGCGGCTGCCGTAGGAGTAGCGCAGGTCGCCCGAAAGCTCCTCTTTCACCGGAATCTCGAGCTGCAGGGCATCGCCCGTCTCCCACGACCCGATAACGACGCCACGCTGGAAATACCAGTTCGACGTGGGATTGGTGTGGGTCTTGGTGCTGAACTCCAGGTTCACGGGCGAGCCCGTCCGGCGCAGGATCATGCCGTCGTCGAAATAGCAGGCCGCTCCCTCGATAAAGGCATTGTCCAGTGCGAGATTGGCGTCGATGCTGAACCGCTGGGCGATCGGGAAATCATACCCGTCGCCGCCGCCGACCGTGCCGGCTCCCTGCGACAGCAGGATCGAAGCCGTCGAGGACTCCGAATCGGTGGTCACGTTCACATAAGCCGAACGACCGTTGGTCGAGCGGTTGCGGGCCACGGTGAGTTTCACGTCGGCATTACCCATGCCGGTGCTCTCGTTGGGAAGCACCCAGCGAATCGATTCGCCCGTGGCGGCATCGACGAATTCGAGATGCCAATAGGCGTTGCTGGTCACATTGAGAGTCAGCACTTCACCGTCGCCGGAGGCGGTCAGGCTTTGCTGCTGAATCCCCACCCGGCCGACGCTGTCCACTTCCGGATCGTCGGTGCAGGAAGTCCCGGCAGCCAGCAGAGCCGCCGCCGTGCATATCCATAACAAATACTTTTTCATAACTGTAAGATAAGGTTCGTTTAAGGTTTCAACAATCCGGACGAAGTGCGGAAGCATCCCCGGCCCGGCGGTCCTCGTTACATTTGGATGACATTCAACGAAAAAATTCAAAAAAAATCGTCTTTTCTTTGGAATATCAAATATTACATTTATTTTTGTACCACACCAAACCACACTAATCCGTCCATCCTATCTGTTGTGTGGTGTGGTGTACAGCGCAAATATACTACTAATTCTAAAAAGATGAAAAAAAGTTACGATGAATTTCAAAGAAAGTGCGATTTTCGGATGATTGCGGCTTTCTGTGCGCTTCTGGCAGCGATTCTATTTTCGCCATCGTACGCTTCGGCCCAGAACTTCACCCTTCAGGGAAGCGTAAAGACCGAGAAAGGAGAGCCGGTTCCCGGCGCCACCATTATCCTCTCGGGGACCCAACAGGGCGTGACAACCGACGCCCAGGGCAACTTTCTCCTGCGACTGGCCAAAAAGCCCGCCGCGGATGCGTCGCTCCTCGTCTCCTACCTGGGCTACAAGTCCCAGAGCCTTCCCATCGGCAGCCGCACCTCGTTCGACATCGTGCTCCAGGAAGAGAGCACCTCGATGGACGAGGTGGTCGTCGTAGGTTACGGCACCATGCGGAAAAAGGACCTGACGGGATCGCTCTCCTCGATCGGAGGCGAAGCGATCCTCAACCGCCAGAGCCCGACCATCTCGCAGGCCCTTCAGGGCGCCATGCCGGGCGTGACGGTCACCCGCACCAACTCGGCGCCGGGCGGTTCGGCCACGATCCGCATCCGCGGCATCACCTCGATGACCGACGGCGCATCCGACCCCTACGTGCTGATCGACGGCGTGGCCGGATCGATCGACGACGTCAACCCCAACGACATCGAGAACATCACCGTGCTGAAAGACGCCGCATCGGCTTCGATCTACGGATCGCAGGCAGCGGCGGGCGTCATCCTGATCACCACCAAGCGTGCCGGCAAGTCGGGCGCGAGCGTTACCTATAACTATACGCTCGGACTCGACTTCCAGTCCCAGGAGCCGAAGTACATGAACGCCTCCGACTACATGGCGGCGGTCAACGAACTGCGTTACAACGACCTGCCCTCGGGCGGCTGGTACCAGGACTACTCCCGCGAATACGTCGAGAACTACACGCTGCTCAACCGGGAGAATCCGGACCTCTATCCGAACGTAGACTGGATGGATCTGATACTCAAAGACGTGGGCGTGCGCCATTCGCACAGCCTCACGATCCAGTCGGGCGGCGACAAGCGCAGCTCGGTGCTGAGCCTGGGCTTCGACGACGTCGACGGCCTGTTCCGCAAGAACCTCTCGTGGAAGCGTTACACGGCCCGCCTGAACAACGACATACAGGTATTCAAATGGATGAAGGCTTCAGCCGACATCTCGCTGCGCTACACCGACCAGGTCAATCCCCACGCTTCGCCCTCAGGCACCATGCGCTACATCCCGCCCATCTACCAGGCCGTGTGGAGCGACGGGCGCTACGCCCCGGGCAAGGACGGCGTGAATCCCTATGCAGCCCTGATGTCGGGCGGCGAGAAGGACACCGACAAGTACCTGGCCAACGCCAAGTTCCAGCTGGACATCACCCCCGTCAAGGGACTGACCGTCACGGGCATCTTCTCGCCCCAGTTCTCCTACACCAAAATCAAGGATTTTCAGCGTCAAACCTCCTATTTCAGCTATCAGGAGGAGAGTCTCACCAGTTCGAAATACATCAGCAACGCCCTGACTACGGAACTCGAAGAGAGCCGCGGCGACACCTTCGCCCACACCACGCAGGTCTATGCCAACTATCAGCACACGTTCGGCCTGGACCATAATTTCAGCGCCATGGTCGGTTACGAGAACTACTGGTATCAGGAGGGTACGATCGTGGCCAAGAACACGTCGTTCGCCCACTCGCTGATTCCCGACCTGGCCGCCGGCAACTCCGACGGAGTCACGGCCAACTCGAAGGACATCAACGAACTGGCCCGCCGCTCCTACTTCGGCCGCCTGATGTACAACTACAAGTCGAAATACTACGTTCAGGGCAATATCCGCCGCGACGGCTCCTCGCGCTTCGCGCCCGACTGCCGCTGGGGTACGTTCCTCTCGGCTTCGGCCGGCTGGGTCTTCACCGAGGAGAAATTCATGGAGGGCGTCCGCAAGGTTCTCGACCACGGCAAACTGCGCCTCTCCTACGGCGAACTGGGCAACGAGCGCATCAAAGGTTACTACCCCTATCAGGCCGTGCTGGCCAACAATCACACGATGGGTTACATCGGTTCGACCCTGACGGGCCTGTCGGGTTATGCACAGGCCGCCGCCATCGTCACGGACATCACCTGGGAGACCACTTCGACCATCGACGTGGGCGTCGACCTCTCGATGCTCCGCAACCGGCTGTCGGTCACGGCCGACTGGTACTACAAGAAGACGCGCGACATGCTCCTGCAGGTCCCCATCGCCCCGATCATGGGACTTTCGGACCCCTATGACAACATCGGCGACATGCATACCAAAGGCTGGGAGATCACCCTCGGCTGGCGAGACCACGTCGGCGACTTCAGCTACGGGCTCTCGTTCAACCTTTCGGACGACGTTTCGAAGATGGGCTACATCGGCAACAAGGAGGTCATCTCGGGCGGCAAGATCATCCGCGAGGGCGAGGAATACCAATCGTGGTACGGCTACGTCAGCGAAGGTCTCTACCAGAGCCCCGAAGAGGTGAGGAATTCGGCGACCCTGGGTTCCTACGTCTCGCCGGGCGACATCCGCTACCGGAACTTCGCCGACGGCGACCCGAACAATCCGCTCATCTCGACGGACTACGACCGCCGGGTGCTCGGCTCCTCGCTCCCGCACTTCAACTACGGCGGTTCGGTCGATCTGGCCTGGCGCGGCATCGACTTCAACCTGACGTTCCAGGGCGTCGGCCAGCGCAACTCCTATCTGACGGACGAGATGGTACAGCCGCTCCGCGGTCAGTGGTATAACTTCGCCACCTACATCGGGGGGGGGAATTCGTGGAGCCGTAAAAACACCATCGAACAGAACAAGCGTGCCAAATACCCGCGCTATTCGTGGGCCAGCGCGAACAACAACTATGCGATCTCCGACTACTGGCTTTTCGACGGTTCGTACTTCCGCGTGAAGAACCTCTCGCTGGGCTACACCCTGCCCCAGAAATGGATGAGCAAAATCCATGTCAAAAGCCTCCGCTTCGCCGTGACGCTCACCGACTTCTTCACCCACAGCCACTTCCCCGAGGGCTGGGACCCCGAGGTCGGCACCACCGGCTATCCCATCACCAAATCGGTGCTCTTCTCCGCACAGCTTAAATTCTAACGTCGTATCAAAGAACGAAAAGATATGAAAACCATTAAAATCGCATTATTCGCACTGGCCGGAAGCCTTGTGGTTTCGTGCAGCGACCTGGACCTTTCGCCCAGGGACAAGGCGGCCAGCGGCTCCTGGTTCCAGACGGCCGAGCAGTTCGAGTTGAACCTCAACGCCCTGCTCCACCACACCTACTGGCCCATGGAGCGCAACGAATGGACCTCCGGCAACCAGACCGAGCTGGACATGCTGACGGACGACGGACAAAACCGCAACTCCCCGGGCCGTTTCCTCATCGACGGCGTGAACTCCGACTTTCCGCTCTCGGTCCGCATGTGGGACATCACCTACACGGGCATCAACCGCTGCAACAAGATCATCACCGAGCTCCGCAAACACGAAGGCCGGATCGAGCAGGCCCGCTACGACCGCATCATGGCCAACGCCCGCTTCTACCGCGCCTGCTTCTACGCCCGCATCATGATCCACTTCGGCGATCCCGTCGTGGTTCCGGAAGACATGGACATGGACTCCGAACAGGGCCGCGAAAGCGCCTATGAACTGACCCGCAGCGATATGTGGACCGTTCTTCCCGACATTCTCAAAGAGTTCGACGACGTAGCGCCGATCCTGCCCGTATCCTACGGAGGCGAGATCGAGCGGGCCACGCGCGGCGCGGCCTACGGCATGAAAGCCCGCTTCGCCCTCCACTTCGCCTCGATCCGCAAATGGGATTCGGTCGAACGGGGCGGGTTCGGCGACGACGATCCTGCCGAAGCCGAGAAGCTCTTCAAGGAGGCCCGCGACGCCGCCTGGAACTGCATGCAGCTGAATGCCTACACCCTGCATTCGGATTTCGGACAGCTGTTCCGCAACGCGACGAAGCATTCACCCGAGGGCATCTTCAACATTCCCCGCTCGAAGGCCCTGTCGAACGACTCGAAATACCAGTATCTCGGCGGTCAGGCCTGCACGGCCAAACTGCCCCGTCTGTCGGGGGCCCCGACCTGTACGACCTGCCTGCCGTCGTGGTACCTGCTCTGCGCATTCCTCGACGACCAGGGCAAACCCATCGACGAATCGACGGTCTACGATCCCCACAAGCCGTTCGAGCACCGCGACCCGCGCTGCACCTACACCATTGTGGAACACGGCACGCAGCACTTGGGCGTAATTTTCGATCCGCATTTCGACCGGGACAAGGTGTACAGCGCCCGCGAAGGAACGGAAGTGGTCAACAACGACTCGCGCTCCTACAAAATCCAGGGCACCTCGAACCAGTACGCCTCCTACAACGGTCTGGTGCTGAAGAAGCACGTCGACGAGGACTGGCTGGCTCCGTTCGAACCCGAAAACGACAAACTGATCCTGCGCTACGCCGATGTCCTGCTGATGTACGCCGAGGCGAAGATCGAACTGAACGAGATCGACGACACGGTGCTCGACGCCATGAACCAGGTCCGCGCCCGCGCCTACAAGGCGGCCGTCACGGCCACCTCCGACTATCCGGCCATCACCGAGCGGTCGCAGGACAAGCTCCGCACGATCCTGCGCATCGAGCGCCGCATGGAGTTCGCCTTCGAAAACCTGCGCCTGTACGACATCTGGCGCTGGCGCATCGCCGAAAAGGTGCTCAACCGCCCCTGGATCGGACTGCCCAAGAAAGACGAAAAACTCCAGCGCGCCTACATCGACAACGGCATGTGGTTCCACGGAGCCGTGCCCGAGATCGACGAGGACGGATGTATGGATTTCATGGCCCCCGTAGCCAAAGGCGCCGCCGACTTCTTCAACAGCAACGCCTACGCCCAGGTTCTCGCCGAGTGCAAGTTCGTGGCTCCGAAGAGCTACCTGTGGCCCCTCCCGACCACCACGATGCAGGTGATGAAGAACATCAAAGAAAACAATCCGGGCTACTAACCCGCCAACGCGAGCCCCGCCGGGCGCCCTTCGCGGGGCGTCCGGCGTTCGCGCCGCAACAAACGAAGAGACAATGAACAAAATGGTGAAATTGCTGCTCGCATGCACGGGCATCCTGCTGTTCCCGTCCGCCGGGGCAGCCCCGAAAGAGAGTACGCTCCGCAACGACAAATTGCAGGTCACGGTCGACGGCCGGGGCCGCCTGACCAGCATCAAAAACCTCGAAACCGGCCGGGACTACGCCGGAGGCGACTACCTCTGGCGCCTCTACTACGACACGCAGAAGGCCAAGGAGGTCGAAGTGCTGCCCGACGAGCAGACGCCCCGCATCTCGCGCAGGGGCGACACGATCACGGTGATCTACGACCGCCTGAACGCCACCGACTTCAGCACCCGCAAGGCGGTGACGCTCGACATGCGCCTCACGCTCGACATCACGCTCGAGGGCGACGAGGTGCGCTTCGCGTCGAAGATCGAGAACCGCGAGCCCCACACGATCGTCCGCGAACTGCACTACCCGCTGGTGGGCGGCATGCCGCTTCCCGAAGACCACAAACTGCTGCTCACCCACACCGGAGGCCAGCTCTACGACAATCCCAAAGCGGTGATCTTCCGCCACAGCAACGCCTCGCCCTACAAGGCCCCGGCGCAGAAGTTCCGCCAGATGGACGCCAAATACCCCATGCGCACCGTCACGGGCGGCACGGGCGGCTGCATGGCCTCCAACTGCTTCGCCTACGTGGGCGACAGCGAGGGAATCTATTTCGGCAGCCACGACACGACGTTCCAGGACACGGGACACGGTCTGCGCCTCTACCCCGACGCCGAAGGCGAATTCACGCGGCTGGAATCCGGATTCTACAAATTCCCGCAGTGCTTCGCCGGCGAAACGTGGACGTGCGACGCCAACGTCATAGCCCCCTACACGGGTTCGTGGCACGAGACCTCGAAACACTACCGCCGCTGGGCCGACACGTGGTGGGACCACCGCGACGCGCCGATGTGGGTCAAAAAGATGCGCAGCTGGCAGCGAATCATCTTCCGCCACCAGTACGGCGAACTGCTGTTCAAATACACCGACCTGCCGGGCCGCATCAAAAGCGTCGGCGAGAGCGTCGGGGCCGACGCCGTCTTCACCTTCGGATGGTGGGAGACAGGCATGGACCACGGCAATCCCCACTACAACGCCGATCCCGCACAGGGCGGCGACGCGGGCTGGAAAAAGGCCATCGCCGACTACAAGAAGGACGGCGGCAAGGTGCTGCTCTACTTCAACGGCAAGCTGATCGACCGCGAGAGCGAGTTCTACAAGAGCGGCCGGGGCAAGGAGATCTGCTACCGCGACAACACGGGCGCCGAACTCTTCGAACAGTACCGCTTCACGGGTCAGGGCACGTTCCTGGCCGACTACAACGCCCGCACGTTCGTCGTGGCCGACACCCGTGCGCCGATCTGGCGCAAGATGCTGCTCGACTGGGCCGACCGCGCCCGCGAGTACGGAGCCAACAGCGTTTTCTACGATCAGCTCGGATACGGCGAGCGCGCCACCAACTGGGACCTGAGCCGGGAGTTCCCCGTGCCCAACATGCGGGTGATCGCCGACAAGGCCGAGGTGCTGAAGATGGTCCGCGACCGCAACGTCAGCTTCGACCCCGAGTTCGCGCTCGGCACCGAGTGGCTGACCGACGTCACGGCGCAGTACTGCGACTACATCCACATCTACCAGACTACCGCCGGCAAGTACAGCTTCATCGACTGGTTCCGCTACACCTTCCCCGAGATCATCGTCTCCGACCGCGAGATCCGCGACGACACGGACATCGAACGCCGTGTGAACAACACGCTGCTGAAGGGTCTGCGCAACGACATCGAAATTTACCGCTGCCGCGACCTGATCGACAAAACGCCGCACTACCAGGCCTATCTGGCCCAGGTGAACGCCATCAAAGGCAAGTACGAAGACCTGCTGCTGGTCGGCACCTACCGCGACACGGAGGGCTTCACGCTGTCGAATCCCGGCATCGAGGCGCGCGCCTACACCAACGGCGACGGCATGGCCATAGTGGCCACCCGCACCGAGGAGGGAGCGGCCGTGAAGGGTGCGATCGAGGTTCCGGGCTACCGTTTCACGGAGGCTTCGACGCTGGGCGGCGCACAAGTATCGCCCGACGGCCGCGAGGTGACGCTGGGCCAATACGACCTCGCCGTGCTGGTTTACGAAAAGACGAAGTGACCATGCGCGGGCTGCAACCAGATGCAACGACGAGAGCTTCCGCCACCCGCGTGTCGGAAGCTCCCGTCCTGCGTATCGCCAACCGCCACGTCTCGGCCCTGGTATGCCTCCCCGATGCCGAACGCGGCTACTACCGGGGCACGCGCTTCGACTGGGGCGGCGTCGTGCGCGACCTGCGCAGCCGGGGCCACCGCTACGTCTCGGAGTGGCAGCCGCGCCACGATCCCCTGCGGCACGACGGCCTGACCGGCCCCGCGGATGAATTTACCCAGATCGGTTACGAGCGGGCACGCCCCGGACAGGAGTTCCTCAAAATCGGGGTCGGCACGCTGCGCAAGTTTTCCGACCACCCCTACGACCGGTTCCGCCTCTACGAGATCGTCGATCCCGGCATTTGGGAGACGACCGCCGAGCGCGACCGCGTCGGGTTCCGCCACCGGCTGCTGACCGACGAATACGGCTACGACTACCGCAAGACGCTGCGGCTGACCGACGCCCCGGGCCTGCGGATCGAGTACACGCTCAAAAACCTCGGACCCGCGCCGCTCACGGGCCATGTCTACAACCACAACTTCTTCACGCCGGACCGCATGGCCACGGGCCCCGACACCTCGATCCATTTCCCGTTCCGCCCCGAGGGAACGTGGCGCGAAGCCTACGACAGCGTGGCGCTGACGCCCGACGGCGTCGCTTTCAGCCGTCCGCTGAACCCGGGCGAATCGGTCTTCATGGGCGACCTTCACGGTCAGGACCCTGCAACGCCGGGGTACGGATTCAGTCTCCGCAACCTCCGCACGGGAGCGGGCGTCCGGGCCTCGGGCAGCGGACAGTTGTCGCACATGGTCTTCTGGGCCTGCCCTACGGCAGCCTGTCTCGAACCCTACATCCCGTTCCGGGTCTTCCCCGGGGAGACGGGCGTATGGCACATCGACTACGAACTGCTGGTATAAGAGAACCCCCGGGGCTCAGGCTCCGGGGTTTTCCTTAGGTGTCGTGCAGGCATCGACCAGGTAGACGATCGAGACGTAGGGCACGCCCGAACGGGCCGAAAGCCCGATCTCACACGTGCGGCTGTTCGAATAACCCGCCTTCACGCCCGAGCGTTCGATGACGGGCCGCAGTTTGCGCAGGGCCCAGGCGTTGACCTCGGGGTGCGTGAATCCGTGGTCGCCGGCGAATCCGCAGCATCCGACCTCCTCGGGCACCACCACCTCGTCGGCACACAGCCGCGCCAGCGAAACGATCACCCCGGCCAGCCCCATGCGGCGCATCGAGCAGGTGACATGCACGGCGACGGGTCCCGGCTGGGGCCGGAACTCCAGCCGGTCGCGCAGGAAGGTCCAGATAAACTCCGCCGGTTCGTACAATTTCATGCGGCCGATCTTTTCGCGCATGCGGTGCAGGCACGGGCTCTGGTCGCACAGCACCGGCCAGCGACCCTCCCCGCTGGCGCGCCACAGCGCCTCTTCCAGCTCGGCGGTCTTGCGGTCGGCGATGTCGGCCATGCCCTTGCTCTCCCAGATCGTGCCGCAGCAGAGACGTTCCATGTTTTCGGGAAAAACAACCTCGTAACCTGCCTTGCGGAGCAGCGCGACCATCTTGCCGGCCAGCGGTTCCGCGACCGGCGTTTCGCGGGCGGGGCCCATCGTCCGGTTGATGCAGCTCGGAAAATAGACCACCTTGTCCGGTCCCGCCGCGGGCGACGTGCACAGCGTCTCCGACATCCGGTAGGCCCGCGGCATCGAAGGCAGCCATTGGGGAAGCCCCAGCGCATGCAGGCCCTTCGTCACGGTTGTCATCGTCCGCGTTCCAAACACCCGGTGCGTCGCATCGGCCATCGTCAGCACGGGACGCAGGGCGCTTTTCAGTCCGGCGAAATGACGGGCAGCGAATTCCCCGGCGGCATGCCCCGCACTCCCGGACGGCACCCGCAACGCACGCAGGGCGTGGGTCAACTCTCCCGTATTGATTCCCACGGGACAGCTCGTCGAGCAGAGTCCGTCCCCGGCGCAGGTCCGCTCCCCGGGATAACGGTAGCCGCGTTCGAGCTCCCGCACGAGGCGCGGATTCCCGCCGGAGGCTTTCAGCCGGGCGATCTCGCGGCGCACGACGATGCGCTGGCGCGACGAAAGGGTCAGCCCGCACGTCAGGCAGTTCACCTCGCAGAACCCGCATTCGATGCAGCGGTCGATCAGAGGATCAGTCAGCGGCAGCGGTTTGAAATGGGAGAGATGGCAGCGGGGGTCGTCGTTGAAGATCACCCCGGGGTTCAGCAGTCCCGCAGGGTCGAACAGCTCTTTGACGGCCCGCATCACGGCACAGGCGGCGTCGCCCCACTCGCGGCGGAGGAAGGGCGCCATGTTGCGCCCCGTGCCGTGCTCGGCTTTGAGCGAGCCGTCGTACCTGCCGACGACGAGTTCCGCAACGTCGTCCATCAGCGCCTCGTAGCGGGCCGCCTCGGCCGGGGTCGAGAACGACTGATTGATGATGAAATGGTAGTTGCCCTCGAGCGCGTGCCCGTAGATGCAGGCATCGTCATAGCCGTGGCGGGCAATCAACGCCTGCAGTTCGGCGGTCGCACAGGGCAGGTCCCCGATATGAAAGGCGACATCTTCGATCAGGCAGGTGGTCCCGGCGGGACGGCTGCCGCCCACCGCCGGGAAGATGCCCGAACGGAGGGCCCAAAACTTCGCCTGCTCGGCCGGATCGTCGGTGAACCGGGCGGGAACATAAAGCGTAAAGCGCCCCAGCAACTCCCCGATGCGGGCGACGTTGGCGGCCAGCTCCTCGGGTGTGTGAGCCTTGGTCTCGGTCAGCACGGCCGTCAACCCCTCGCCCGTGGCATCGCCGACCGATGCCAGCGACTTGCGGTCGAGCATCTCGGCGCTGTGCACGATGCGCTCCCCGGCGGAGTCCTGCAACTTGCGCATCTCCACGACGGCCCGGCTCGCCTCGCCGATGTCGCTGAAATAGACCATCGCGCTGGCCTTGTGTTCGTATTCGCGCTCGGTGCGCATCGTGACCCCGGCCAGGAACGCCAGCGTCCCCTCGGAACCGACCATAAGGTGGGCGATGATCTCGAACGGATCGTCGAAGCGCACCAGCGGCAGCAGGTTCAGCCCCATGACATTTTTGATCGAATATTTGTGCAGGATACGCTCCGTCAGGGCCTTGTCGCCGCGAACCCGGTCGCGCAGCGCTTCAATGGCTCGCAGGAACTCCGCATGGCTCTCCGAAAAGGCCCTGCGGCTCGCCTCGTCACCCGTATCGAGCAGCGTGCCGTCGGCCAGCACCAGGCGCGCCGAAAGCAGCATCCGGTCGCTGTTGGCGTGGGTGCCGCAATTCATGCCCGAGGCGTTGTTCATCACGATACCGCCCACCATCGCGCTTCGGATCGAAGCCGGGTCGGGCGGGAAGCGGTATCCATACGATTTCAGCACCTCGTTGACCCGGGCCCCCACGACGCCGGGCTGAAGCCGCACGGCGCGGCCTCCGTCGAGCACCTCGCAGCGCTCCCAATGCTTGCCCGCCACCACGAGCACCGAGTCGCTGACGGCCTGCCCCGAGAGGCTCGTGCCCGCGGCCCGGAAGGTCAGGGGCACACCCAGCCGGGCGGCCTCCTGCATGAGCCGCACGACCTCGTCTTCGCCGGCGGCACGCACGACGATCTGCGGAACGAGGCGGTAAAACCCCGCGTCGGCGCCCCACGCCAGCCGGCGCAGATAATCGGTATAAACCCGTTCGCGGGGCATGAAAGCACGCACGGCGTGCAGAAATCTGCGGTATTTTTCGGTCATGTTTTTAGCAATTAAAAACAGGAGAGACGACCGCCTCTCCTGACAAATATACGAAATCGGACGGTTCGTTGCAACGCCTAACAGCCGCCGTCCGCCTGCGCCAGCAGTCCGTAGAAGGCCGCTTCGCCGATATGCTCCGCGGGTGCGATGCGGGTCAGCCCCGCGACATCGCTCAGTCCGTCGCGCAGGGCCGCCTCCATATAGGCGAACGAACGCGAAATCTGACCGCCCAGCAGGAGGCATTCGACGCCGTGTTCGACGAGCAGGTCGCGCAGCGCGGCGGCCAGGATGCCCCCGACCGTTGCGAACGTCTCGCGGGCCCGGACATCCCCTTCGCCGGCCATGCGGCCCAGGTCGGCCACCGTCAGCGCCGGGTCCGTATGTCCCGCAAGCTCGCCGTAGATGCGCAGGAATCCCCGTTTCGAGGCATAGTCCTCCAGAATGCCGTCGCGGTAGGGAAGGTTGAAGATCACCACCTTCGGGCCGCCCGCCGGATTGCACAGCACCCGCCCGTCACGGCTCAGGGCGAAGCCCAGCCCCGTCCCGAGCGACACGAGCGCCGAAGCGCCGTATCCGGCGGCGTTGCCCCGGGCGATCTCCCCGGCCAGCGCGGCGTTCACGTCCTGCATGAAGCGTATCTCCGCATCGGCGGGAACGCCGGGCATCGCATACAGCACACTGCGCAGGTCGACACCGCAGATGCTATGGAACTTGTGCGTCATGCGGGAGATGCCGGCCGCATAGTCGAACGGTCCGGGAATGGCGATACCGATGCCGGCAAGCTCCATGCCCCGCTCGGCAGCGAAGGCCGCGCCCCTGGCCACCGCAGCGGCCAGGGAGCCTTCGATCTCCGCGCGCGAGCCCTCCGAACGGACCGGACAACTGAACTCCGATCCGGGCAGGAGCCGCCCGGCGGCATCCGCCACGGCCGATTTGAGGAACGTCCCCCCGACATCGAGCAGCAGGCGGCAGCTATTC
>CDYU01011203.1_pt1 | contig 18142 bp, 30 predicted proteins | sample 480701 | NCBI WGS metagenome assembly CDYU01 (sample SAMEA3182105, study PRJEB8094) | gut metagenome | biome: human; feature: gut; material: Stool; isolation source: human stools | place: Canada | collected 2013-02-26 | reverse complement strand
TTCTAAGACTAGACTAATAATAAGATAAGAGATGGGCAGTCATTTTTATGGATTCACAGACCCTTGATATAATCTGCCCTTACTCAAACGCATATTTTTTAATCATTTTTATAAAAATGATTAAAAAATATTATACTATAAATCAAAATGGTTTTATCTCATTGATTTACATCTTAAAGTATACATGATATAATAATGTTAATACAATTTATTTATAAAGCTTATTTAAAAGATGAAAGCCACATTGATTTAGGCTATATATGTGATAAGGCTTTAGAAAATAAAAAAGAAATATTAAAAAATGATGTTAATATATTTAATACTTGGGATTTATTGGAGGTGTGCTATGAGTAAAACATATTGTTATATAAGAATCAGCACAGACAAACAAGAATATGACAGACAAATTCAAATATTTAAAGATAAAGGCTATATAAATGGCGTTAATTGTGAATATATAGAGGAAACTTTCACAGGAACCAAAACAAAACGCCCCGAATTTGACAAACTAATTAAAAAAATGGAAAAAGGCGACACTCTAGTTTGTGAAAGCCTTTCTCGTCTGTCTCGTGGCGGTGTTATTAAAACACTTGATTTAATAACTGAATTTATACAAAAAAAACAAATAAATGTTATTATATTAAAAGAAAATTTTAACTTATTAGCAGGAGAAAAACCAGACGCAAACACCAATTTATTATTAGGCATATTCTCAGTTCTTGGACAATTTGAAAGAGATTTAATAAGTGAAAGAACAAAAGAAGGTTTAAAAGCAGTTAAAACAAAAGGAACAAGATTAGGAAAACCAAAAGGTAAATACAACACTAAAGAAAACTTTATAAATACGCTTGAAAAAATTATTAATGAAAATATTGGTCAAGCAAAGGCTTGCTTATGGACTAGATATCCTTCTAAAAGTTTTCAAAACGATTTAAAAAAATGTTATATTAAATATAACACTAAAGATTATCAAAAAATATTGACAAAGATTAAGGAAGATGTAACTGAATGGTCACAATTTTAATAATAGTATTAGCTATTTGGTGTGGTTTGTGTGACTTTGCAAAAAAACAAAAATAGTCAAATTAAAAAGGCTATTTTTTTATTGATTATTTATACATGAATAACATTATATTTTTACTGTTTTAACACTCTATATTTACTCATTTTTAGCCATTTTAAGCAACGTTTTAAATTATAGTATAATTGTATTAATTTAGCATTTATTAAGCGAATAAGTCTATAAAATAAAGCCATATCATTAATAAAATATAATAAAAAGATGTATAAAAATACACCTATTTACCCACGGACAAAGTCAGAAAACTTTTTCTAACTCCACGGTCAAAAAACTTTTTCCAGTCAATCTTTTTCTATACCTACATTTAAAACTTCTTCCAAACACTTTTCAAAATATTTTTTAAGTTCTTTATTAACTCTTATATCAATATATTTGCTTCTATATGAGCATTCTCGTTCTATATGTTTTATATTTTTATCTAATTCATCAATAACATTTGTGATATACAATATCATTATTGCATTTTGTTTTAATATTTTATTATTCATACTAATCTTTTTCCGTCCAATCTGCATCTATAACATTATCTCTTTTTAATGCCTCTAATTGTCTATTTATATCTTCAACATCAGTAGCTTTTTCGTGTTTAACAACAATAGGTTGTTGTGCTTCTACTTTTCCCATTGTTTTTTGTAAATACATAGCTGATATTTCTCTAACTTCTCCCATAAGCCCACCTGTTGCTAATACACCTAATAAATATGAATGTATATAGTCCATAACTTCTCTTTTATCTGGATCAACTAGCCAATTATTATACGTACTTCTACTTATTCCCATAAATATTGAAAAACTTTCTACTGTTGGTGGGAATTTCTTTATTTCATTTATTTTATTTATCATTTCAAGATACAAATTAAAGCCTAACATTATTTCTTGTGGTGTATATGTAATATTTCCTACATTAGCAACTTCTAGCATACTTCTTTGTGCTATCAAGGACATTATTTGTATGTTATTAACTTTTTCTTCGCCTTTATTTTTTAATAATTCAATAATGTAGTTAGTAAGTTCTGTTGTTTTTTTTTTCAATGTTGGTAACAATTTTTCTTTAGATTCTTCTCTTATTTGATTTACAAGTTGTTCTCTATCTTGTATCTTTTTCTCTCTATTTTCACGATTGGATTCTTTTATTTTTTGTATTTGTTCTTCTGTTTTAATCTTTTTCCCAGTTGCCATCTATCTTGCCTCTTTTGTCTCTCTCTTTTCCAGTCTGAAAATCACTATATTCCTGTAAATCTTTTTCCATTTGTTTATAATACAAAACGTTATCATATACACAATAATCTTCATAAAGCCATAATCTATAATCATCTATAAATTCAAAACAAACACTATGATTTTTATATTTTTTATTCATAAAAGAAATAAATGTTCTATCATATTTACTCACGTATGCCATTTTCATCACCGTTATTAACTTTTTCCAACATATCAATCCATTCAATTATTTCAAATGGTATATTTTTAAATTCTTCTTCTGGGCATTCTTTTAATTTTAATAAAGATAATTGTTGCCTAATATGAAATATTATTCTGTATAATGTATCTGTTTTATCTTGCTCATTTTGATATAATCCTAAAAGTTGTTTATTTAATTGCTTTTGCTTATCTAATTCTTTTAATAAATCTTTATTTATACCTTGACTTATACAATAACAACATAAGCCAATAAAAATTGTTAGTAAAAAAACACCACAAAGAATTCCGATAATATTATTCATTTGTTTCATCCCCTATTAATACATTTGTGTCCAAATAATCGTCACCTAATACCCAACTTAAAGCATCTGTTACAACCACAATCCATAGTATACTAAATTTTCCTTTTGATGATAATTCATATAATTCTTTAATTTTATTTTTAATTTCTTTCTTTGTTCTCATTACTTCACCTTTATTTCCAATTCTTTTGTTTTATTTTTATTTAATATAATTTCTTGACTCATAAAGCTTGATGGATTCAATTGCTGTGCCAATGCATAACCACCATAATCAAGCCATGATGTAGCAATTATTTGATAAAAAGGTTTAAAAGATACTTTGTTATTTCTACTATCAATTACCAATTTCATCGGTTTAGTTATTGCTGGTTTATGTGTATGCCCTGTTATTAAACAGTCAAGTCCATCTATCACATACCCAAACTTTTCATTTCTATTAATTGCACTTCCAGTTAAAGTTCCACCACCAGAACCATGTGTTATTCCAAATGTATAAGTTTGTCTATCACAATCGTTTCTATCTCCTATTTGCACTTTAATAAATGCCATGTTAGGTCTATATTTATCTTCAATATCTAATTTACAAAATACATCATACATAATATTTTGATCTGTTGCTTTATTATCTTTTTTAGATTCATGATTTCCACTTACACCACATAATATTTTTTCTTTTAAATCCGTCAATTCTCTAACCAACCATTTCTTTTGTTCAAATGGGGTCATTGCTACTCCATTTATTACAGATACATTGAAAGGACTATGACTATTTTTTGTCTGATTATCTATTAAATCACCAACTATCACAATGTAAATATTATCTTCTTTCAATATATATTCTTTAAATTGCTTCCATCTTTTTAAATTAAAATTAATACTTCCACAATGTACATCGGCGATTGGAATTATTTTTATTTGGTCTTTGAATTTATATTTTATAATATCAAAATCATTTTTCACTAAATCACACTCTCTATAACATCATTTATAAATTTTTTTACATCGAATTTACTATTTATTTTTTTCTTTTCTGCGCCTATTTTTATTCCATTTTTTCGTAAATAATCTATCGGTATAGATTTTCTATTAGTAGAATCATAAAACGCTTTAAATCGACCTATTTCTATAAAATAACATTCTGTTAAATCACTAAATTCAACAACTAAACCACATATTGTATTTGCATACTCACTTGCCCACAATAAGTCATTTATTTGATGCTTTTTTATATTATTAAAAGGTAAACTTTTTCCTTTTGTCGATTTTAATTCTAATAAATATAAATAGTCCCCATCAAACATTAAACAGTCACATATATTTGTTTGCTGGAATCTCACTTTGTCATTTCCACCCCAACTAGAAGAACCATCTCTAAATCTATAATAAAATATATCTTTTGGAATACTATTCTTCCAGTTTTGTTCAAATCTTTTTCCAGAATTAATCCCAGTCATAACCTTCATCATCTTTATCAACATCTTTGTCAAGATCTATATTATAAAGATTTGCAACAAACTCTTTTAACTTCTTAACTTTACCCTCTTTATCTTGCAAAATATCGTCTAATTCTTTGATTTTATCCTTCTTTTCTTTAATTGTATTGTCTAACCTTTTGACTTCAACATCTTTGTTATATTTTGCTATTCTTTTCATTGTCGTTTCATCTAGCATTATGTTATCTAATTCTTTAAACTTAGTTATATTTACTGTTAAAGTTGAACCGAGTGGAATTATAGTTTTAATATCACTTTCAAGACTCTGATATTCTTCATAATCAGTATGAACATCCAGTTCCATTGGCACACCACTATAATATTTAATATCTTTGTCGTTATAAATTAATATATTTCCAGTTTCATATCGTGGAAATTTCTTTTTACTTACTTTTGTCATTATTTTCCTACTTTCTATCAAAAAAGAGAGAATTATTGTATTCTCCCTTCAAAATTCATTTGGTAGGCAAACTAGGACTTGAACCTAGAACCGCTGGTGTATAAGACCAGAACTCTAACCATTGAGTTATTTGCCTATATGGCGATTGTTTATTAAGGAAAAACAAACAAAACCGACAATTTGTATTTTCAGTAAATACTAACCGATTATTTTCTTTTCTGGATAATAATAATCAAAATACCACAAGTTATTAAATTATAATTGTCAATAATTAGTCTAAACTTGCATAAACCTCCGCCATCATGTAGGCTTCACCACATATACTTTTGGCGTATAAGTCCTCTATATACAAAACAGGTCATGACTCCTGCAGATATAGTCATAATTGGTGCTCGTAATAGGACTTGAACCTATAAGGAATAGCTTCCAACGGATTTTAAGTCCGTCTTGTTTACCAATTTCAACATACGAGCAAATAATAAAACAATATAACAACTAGGCTCAATGTTGCTAGATGGCCTACTATGTTCTCAATAGGTATATTGTTTTACTAGTATCTTTAATAGATACTGCACTGATAATATTACCGCCTTTTATCATATGCTTAAGCCATTGATAACTGCATATTTAAGAATATTATCAGTACACTACCTACTAGAGATAGCATGACCTTTTCATATTAGTATGAAATACTGACAGTTTCCTAACTGACAATCACCTAAACTTGTTCAGCCTAACTTCGTTGTGCTTGGTCTAGCAAGGTGAAGCTGTTTTACCTAATGCTTTTTATAAGCACCATAGAATAGATATATTTGCTAAATTTAGACTTCACTTTCCTAATACCTTAAAAGTGTAATTATAGGTTCTAATATATATCTGCTCTATGCTACCTATAAAGGTAACGCTTAATATTCTTTGACAATTTGTTAAATAGTGCTTCTCACACTAATTTATTATGAACAATTATTATTCAGTCAATGGCAAGTATTAGTCCTGATAAGGAGCGACCTTATTTCCTCTAATACCTAGTATAAATACCCTAGACCATATTGGATTCATTACCAACATTTTTCACACACATTAGGTTAAAATTTTTTATTTAGCTTTTTTTCAAAAATTTCTATCATATACTAAACTTGCAGATTTGTGCTACTCAAACTAGGCACTAGTCTTATACATATATTTCTATATTTCAACTGCAACAATCGATTTATAGTATCTTATTTTCACTCTATATCACCACAATATAGTATTACTAATAAGTTATCGTCCTATTTTCCATAGGCGGTTTTGATTATCGGCGACTAGACCTCTATACCTTATAACATTTCATAACAAACCACTATTATCTCTTTCCCTACATTTTGTAAGTCTCAGCTTTTTAAATGAGTTTCCTCTCAGCTCACTCAATCCATTACAAATTCGCACTCATAACTAATAAGAACAAGATAACATCCATACTACATTGCATTGTAGTCTGTCATATGGTTTATTTAACAAATTGTCAAAGAACATTAATTTTGGTTGCTCTTCTAGGATTCGAACCTAGACTCTTCGCATTCAAAGTGCAATGTGTTGCCAATTCCACCAAAGAGCAATATTAGAGAAAAGCACGAAAGGAGATAACTGCTTTTCTCGTAGAAAGGAGGTATGCTTTTACATACTGTAGTAAAAATACTACACTCATACTATATCAATGTTTCTACTGAACTTTTAATGAATTTTTATAATTTTTTTCAAATTTTGATAATAATTTTTATAAATTGCTCTTTCAGTAAAAGGTTTTATATCATTTTTATAATTTTCATCAGCTACTTTTTGTATAGCTTTATTAATTGACATCCCATTCAAGTAATACAAATATATTCTATACTCTATACTATTTTTAGATAATTTTGATAAGTTAAATTTGCATTCTTCAAGTAACTTTTCCTTTTCATTTATCTTATTAATTATTTCTGGATTATTATTATCTAATTTTTTCAATATATCTATTTCAATTATTAAATCATTAATATATGATATACAATCCATTTATACCCCTTCTTTCGTTTTAATCTAAGAAATTATCATCAATTTCAATTTTATTTCCGAAATCTTCATATGGATCTGTTTCTGCTTGCTCAACAGAAGATTCATCACTCATTTTTTTACTGCCTAAAAATTGCACATTACTTGTCATTACTTCAAATGATGTTCTATTATTTCCATCTTTATCAGTATAATTACTCATACTAATTGAACCATCAATAAGTATTAAACTACCTTTATTTTGATATTGAACAAGGTTTTCAGCAGGCTTTCCCCAAACTGTTACTGGAATAAAATCTGTACCTTCATTCATTCTATTTACTGCTAGATTAAATCTGCAATACGCTTTATTTGAACCAGTATATCTTAATTCTAAATCTGTAGATATTCTACCTACTAAAGTTACTTTATTAAACATCTAATCCCAACTCCTTTAATGTGTATTCTTTATTATCTTCCATGCCGTTATACATAGTTCCTTTTTTAAAACTTGGTAAGAAAATTTCTTCGGCATTATTTAAACTAATAGAAATATAACAATTTCCGTCACAGCAATTTTCTTTAATAATATTGATAACTCTATTTTTAAACGGTCTAATAACAGCTTTTAAATATCTTTTTTCTGTGTCATCTAGTATTTCTTTTTCTTGAATAAAACCATTTTCTACTTCTATTGTCCCTGTATAATTGTTTGGCAATGATTTAAAATGTTTTTGTTTTACTACATATTCAATATCTTCTAGGCGAAACACCCATCGAGGAAATCCTCTACCGTCGTCTTCTTTAATTGTAAAACCATTTCCAAGAGTTATATTAGATACAGTAACAATCTTACCAATATATTTATCCATCTTACCGTTACGATTCCATTCTTTACCTCTTCTATTTTTTAATTTTACTTTATCTCCAACTTTTAATTTCATTATTTAATCACCAATTTACCTTTCTTATCAATAATTCCATATCTAGTTAGTATTTCCTCAACTTCTTCTTTCGTTTTAGCGATACCAACATGTGCTTTTACTGTTTTAACTAAATCATTTATTTCATTTAAATTGCTTTCTCTTTCATCCATTAATTTATAATAATCATCGTTACGAAAATTTTTATTTGTATAATATTTTAATTCACTTGGCCCACCAGTTGTTCTTAATTGCATATCAGCATCATCAATCATATCTTGATTAATTAAAATTTTGTTTTTTTCTTCTTCTGTAAATTGAGATAAATATAATTCATCACAATCTTTTTCAAATTGTTCTACTAACTCGTTAAACTTATTAATAACATCACATTTTTTTCTTAATTCTTCTACTTTTTCTTTTGTTTCTTTTTCAATACTTTCTCTATGCTTATTTGCATATAAATCAATTAAATTAATACTTTCTATCATTTTATTTCCTTCTTTCTTATTAAATTTTTCTACTGTTGTATAACTTTCAATGTTTATTTCAGTTGATATTATTTTTGGAATAATTTCATCATACATATCGTAATTTTCTTTACCAATTAATCCACCAAGCATCATTTCCACACCTCATCATATATCAAATTAAATCCTGTTGGCTCTAATCGATTTATTAGTTCTTTAAATTCATCTTTTGCATTATCATTTAGTTGATTACCATATTTATCAAACCATTCTTTAAAATCTTTATAATCGCTATATTCATATTCATACCAAGCATCATCAACTTTATCTCGATTATCTTTTTCTTTTTTTACCTCTTGAATAACATTTGACGAATATGTTAATTGTGAATTTAATATATCTGCATATATCTTGTGTGGAACTTCTTTTATTTCTTTATCTGTTTTTCTACCAACATATTCAATTAAATCTGAACTACTTTTATTGATAACAACATCATCTTCTTTGATATCAAATCTATCCATTAGATGTTTTGCATATTTTTCTTTGAATTCATCATCAAATTCAATATTTTCGTCCTTGATGTATTCACCATCTCGACCTTTGCCATCAATAACTTCGTCAACAAAAGCAAAATTATCAACACAACAAGCAACTGATAAAGCTGTTAATCTTTTCAATTCATAAATATTTATTGATTTTCTATCTCTATCAAGTGATACATAGCAAGGTTTAAAATTATAACCATAATCAAAATTATCATCTTCATATACTGGAAGCCCATCAACAAATACTTTTCCTTTGTAATCAGAATCCGTTAATATTTCTCCATAGCTTGTTTGAATTGAATTATAAGCTTGTCCATTTAATCCTAAAAATTCATTTTCAAGTTCATCTAATTCAGAACTATCAAATCCTGATATTTCAAATGTTAAATCATTCCCATTACCTGCTGTTTCAGTAATACATAATACTTCACATTCAAAATTATCTGAATATTCAAAACTTGGTATCCAATTTTTATTTCCGTTTTTTATAAATACTTCTTTATCATCACGAAGTAATACTAACAATGCTAATTTATAACCTTCTCCAAATTGACCTATCTTATCTAAATCATCTCTTTTAGATGTGTTTCCTAAAAGTAATGTAGAACTTGGTATTGATGTATTTTTATTTGTAATAGTAATAGTTCCAGAAGATTTATCAATATCAATAATATCTTCTCCGTTACTATCTTTGGCATTTTGCAATAATTCTCTAATTGCTTCTTCTATTCCCCAACTAGATACATAATTTCTTGAAAGACTTAACTCATATTTTTTCATTACGAAACCGCCTTCCAATTTGTTACTTCTATTGTTTTAACTTCCTTTTCCACTTGATATGGTTGTGTATAGAATCCGTTTTCTTGGCACTCTGTTAATCCTCTATCCCAGTCTAAAGAATAATATTTTCCTTCAAATTCAAATATTGTAGAAACATCCCGCGTCCATCGATGTTGTTCTCCTTCTTCTTGAGTTATCATTTCAACATCAGCATCTACATAACACCACGCCAAATCTTCTAATTCCTCTTTCGTAAAACTTTTATTTAATAATTTTTCTCTAAAAATATCGTTATTCATTATTCATCACCCTTCATATATTTTTCTTGATAAATTTTTATCTCTCACAAGCATACTCGCCATAAAAATGTTTTTCTGCATTCATTCTTGTTTTTATTGCTTCTCTTTTATCATCAAAATACCCTAAATGTATGTTTTTATAGTTATATCCTATTTTTGCAACCCATTTATTTCTTTCCTTTGACCAATAGACACCTTTAAAACCAGATGTATTATTTTTAGGAATAATTGTATTAAAATTATTTTGTTGAGTTGAACAAATCCTTAAATTTTGTTTTCTATTATCAGTTTTATCATGATTTATATGATCAACAACCTTTCCACTAGGTAAGTTTAATATTAAATGATGCAATTTTATATTCTTATTGTTTTTAGATGTAACAATATATCCATACCCATCTTCTCTCCAACAAAATTTTTTCATTTTTTCAAAATCTTTTATATCAACACAAAATTGTTTTTTCGTATTATATGTAATACCAACAACATACTTATCATTGAAAACATAGTCATTAATTTTTATCATTTTTTGTTTATATCGAATACAACCACAACTTTTTTGTTTTCCACTTTTTAAATTTGCTAATAAGCATACCTTCGTTTTCCCACAATCACATAAGCATTCATAATATCTATTTTTATTTTTTAGGTATAAATATTTTTTTAAAGTCAACATTCCATATTTTTTATTGATATAATCTTCTGGATTAATTTTTCTCCCCATAATTATTTCTCCAATAATCGCAAAATTTGCAACAACTACAATATTCTTCACATTTTTTATAATTAGGTTCAAATGTTCTTATTTCATATACACCTGGATAATCTTTTTCCAAATTTTCAAGATGTTTTTGTGCTTCTTCTAGAGTTGAATGTACTTTTGTTGCAACTTTATTACCCTTTTTAAATACTTTATATTGCCAACCTGTACTCCAACGTTCCTCTTCTGTACAAAGGGGAAGTTCTTCATCTGGAACATCTTCGTATTTTTTTAATTCTAAGAATCTATTTTTTATAAATTCTTCTATATCTTTAAAATCTTTATCAGTAAATTTAAAATTCAACTTTTGAACTTGAAATTGTGGATATTCTCTGTCAAACTTTGCTTTTGATTTTTGCCAATCACGAAGTAATGCAATTATTTGGCCTTTATTAATTTCAAATCCTAATTTTCTGAATAACCAAGCATAGATCAATAACTGTAATCTATAATCTTCAAAATCTTTTTTTAATATTTTAAATGTACTTGTTGTTTTGTAATCAATAATTGTTTTAATAGCAATATCAACTAAATCAGCCTTGCCACTTAAAAAGTATCCCTTTAATTCATCACAAATTATTTCTAAATCTTGCTTTAAATATTCCTCTTTGAATTGATTATCATTTTCTTTGGAATTTTCTAGTATTGAATGAAATGCTGTTCCAAATAATGCCCATATCAATTCACTACAATCTTGTTCTATTTCATCATTGTATCTTCTTTTTAAGATAACTTGTCTAACTGGATTAAGTATTGTTGTTACTGAATATTGATGTTCTTTTGATTGATAATCACTACATAATGCATTGTATATTGGTTCTGGTAAATTAAGTTTATTTGTTAATGCCATTATTCACCAACTTTTTTCTTTAACAAATCAATCATTTTATTTGCATTTTCTTTTGTTAATTCTTTTGAAGATTTTACTTTATATTGATTGTATACATTTTCTTTTGCTTTATCATTTGTGAAATTTTTAAATACTTGTGATTCTGATTTTTCAATTTTAGTAAATAAAGTATGAATTACTTTTATTTGATTTGCATCAATCATTTCAACTGGCTTGTCCACTTTTTTTGTTGTTGGTTTCTTATTGGTTTGTTTATCTTCTTGTTGCTTCTTATATTCATTTGTATCCGCATCTTTATTATCATCAAGTTGTAATAAACCATTTAAAGCATACTTTCTAGCATAACTACTACTAGCCCCTGTAATTTGACTAGCATCCATTCCTTTTTTTACTTCCTCTTCTCTAGCACAAGCAGAAGTATTAATGCTTTCTTCACTATCTATGTCAAATAATGTTGCTATTGCTTTCACATAATATCTTTCGCCTATTTGTATTAATTCATCTGTACAGGTTAATAAGCAATTATGTTTTGCACAAATAGGTTTGCTTGCTTCCATAATATCTTCACAATTCCTAAAATTGTAATTTCCAAATGTGTTTCTCTGATTTTTTGGAACTTTTAATTCTTGTTGTATATCAAATAATTTTTTTAATACATTTTTCATATTTATACCTCCGAAAATTTCCAAATATACCCACCTGCTATTCTTCTTTTTTTATTACAGCATTCAGATATATTTCCTTGACTTATATTTGTTATTTTTGTAGCCTGAGCCATACTTTCAAACTTGTTTATATAATTACCATTTAAATCATATTGAACAATTGACTTACTAAATTTTTTTTTTGCATATTTACCTAAATGTTTACCACAATTGGGTGCTTTTTTGCCAAGTTTTTCGTAAGAATGTTTTTCGTTTTCACTAGGTGTAACCCACTCTAAATTTTCCACTCTATTATCTGTTTTAATTCCATTAATATGATTTACTTGTGGTTTGTTTTTTGGATTAGGTATAAATGCTTTTGCTACTAATCGGTGTGCCAAGCGATAATATCTTTTATTTCTGAATGACAAATTATATTGAACATACCCATTTTTTAAATACCAGGGTTTAATATATCTTTTCGTTTTGGTGCTGTATAATTCACCTTTTGTATTTATTGTGTATTCACCATCATATAGCTCAATTTCTTCTGGTTTCAAACATCTTATTTTCTTTTCCAATATTTCACGCTCCTTTTTCATTCAGTTTTATAAATTTTTGTACTAATCTTAATAGATCTATTTTAGTCATTTTTACATATTGAATTTGATTTGTTTTCTTCTGTTCAAAATCAGTTTTGATTATTTCTCGAATTAACCAATCATAACTATATTCAATATTATTTCCTAATTGATTCATTTGTTTGTTTTTCCATTCTTTTTATTTTTCTCTCAAATCTCATGTTTCTTTTATTTAATTCTTCATTTTTTGTATTTAAAGAAGTACATTCTTCTTGTGTTTCAGCAAGTTGTTTTTTTAAATCTTTTTTGTCTTTCGAAAATTCTTCACACAATTTTTGATACTTAACATATAAATCAAATTGTTCTGACTTCTGTTCTAGTAAATTCACATATTTTTTGTTAACTTCTTCTAGGCATTCTAATAAGTTATTATATTTTTGCTCTATTTCTTTTTTGCCTTTTTTTATTTTCGAATTCTCGTTTATCAAAGAATTTTTATTATTAAACCAATCAAATAATTTCATTTTAATTCTCCTTTTTCAAAATCAATTTTATAGTTTCGTTTTCGTTGGAAAGCTAGGTTACATGCTCTCGCTTTTTTTAACATATTTAACGCTCTTTTTTTATAATCTCTTATTGCTTCTTGTGCTTCCTCATAATCAGTTGTAGCTTTATATCCTTTAGAATTAGAATGGGTTATATAATAAGGGGCTTCATCATTTATAAATTTTTCATTCCATTTTTCAACTTGAGTTCTCCATTCTCTTGATGTTATGTTAATTCCCCATTCACGATGAAGTTCTAAAATTATATCTTTTTGCTTTTTCCAATCTGTTAAATCAATTAGTTTTATCACATTAATGCCCTATTCTTTCTTAACAAATCTTCAACCTCATATTCTGGTTCCAAGCCTTTATGAGTTAATATCGAATTTTTTAAACTGCGTTTTAATATATCATTTTTATCAATATGGTCATATAGTTTGTTACAAAAATCCCAATAATATTTATCAAACTCTGATTTACTTGCCTTTGCCAATTTTTCTTTATTCAATTTTTTATTAAAATACTTTTCAGACATATTGCATAAATATTCTGTTGAACTACAACGTTCATAATGTTCATTGTAATTATCAACATTAACAACCTGACCACATATTTGACATCTAATTGCAATTCCATCTGCTTTTATTTTTTCATCATGTGATTTTAAATATTTTGTCAAATAATACACATCTGGATATTTTCCAAAATTATCACCGTTTTTAAAATATTCATCTAGTTTTTTATTTACATCATCATAGTCATATGGTTCTAAAACTCTATTCCATTCGTTAATAACAACGTTTGTTATTAGAAATGATTGTCTATATGCTTGTATTTTTTCAAGCAGATCAGATACTTCTTTTCTACTCATTTTCAAGTTCCTCTCTAGCTTTTCTTAGAGCTTCTTGACTAATTTCATAATTTGATTTATAAGTTTTCACATTATTTTGTTTCTCTTGTTGATTCTTTTCCCAATTTCTAACAGTTGCTTTCCAATCTTTCATAGAATTACGTCCAACTTTCCATCCATTAGATTCATAATAATCAATAAATTTTTCAGCATTAATACTATTTTTTCTATCTATGCAATACTGTTGCACTTCTTCTAAAGTTGGTTTTTTAAATTTGTTTGTTTCTAACTGCTCTACTTGAACAATTAAGTCGCTTCTTCCAATTTTAGTTAAATACATTCTTGCATGTTGTCCACAAAAATATGAATTTCCAATTTTTAATTTAGCTTTTTTTGAACACTCGCATTTTGAGTTTGTTATTCCCATACAAGTTTGATAACTTGTTAAAGGGACTATAGGGATTAAAGAATTATTTAATAGATGAATTTCTTTAATAGATGAATTATTTTGTTCTATCGTTGAAGATATAAGGGTTCTATCGTTTGAGATAGAAGGTTCTATCGTTGAAGATATTAGTTTTAAATAATTATTACCAAACGTATAATAAGAATAATTCCCTTTATCTTTTACATTTTTATGTTTCAAAACATCTGCATCACACATTTTTTCTAATCTTCTATATAATGCTAATTTTTTTATATTTAATATTGGTAATGCCTCTAATAAACTATGATAATTAACCCAAAAATAAATTTCGTTATCTATTTCTTTTTTTGTCATTTTAGGTTCAAAATCAACTATCCATCTAAGTATTACTAAATCAACTATATCTAAATTACCTAATTTTATTACTTCTCTTTGATTAAACCCTTCTATTGTATATTTCATTTATTCACCTTCTTCAGCAGGTGTCAATTTATCACTTTCCCAAACATAATCTTTTAAGTTCATAATTTCATCAAAAGTCATATTTGTAGTTTTTAAATCAACAACTTTTCTTTCCATTTTTTCAATCTCCTTTCTGATCATAAATTCATCATGATAATCATCTGAATAATCATATTTTTCAAATTGTTCTTTAGGTTCACAATATTCATCATATCCTGAATAATAACTATCTAAATCTTCTGTATCAATCATTCGTAATCCTTCATACCTAAGGCAATTTTTATATGAATTTGTTCTGGAATTTGCAAAGCTTCACATACTTTTTTCCAACTTGCATTGTCTATTCTTGAAATACCTAATTCAAACTTATCAATCGTTGTTCTTGATATGCCAGTAAGACTTGCAACATATCTTAATGAATATCCGCGTTTTCTTCTTTCAGCGTTTAAAATTTCACCAAGTTTTCTATAAAAGCATTTATCAATTTTTTCTTTTGCCATACTTTCTCCTTTCTCTTAAATTTTGGGTATAAGAAAAACACCTATTACCTAAAATATTGACTTTTCAAGGTGTTTGTAGTACAATTTTAGTACTACTTGTCATAGGTGTATGTCTTATACATATATTCGTGATAAGCGGTGTAACAGCACTCTATTCTTATATGAAGGGAATAGAATGTGAGGTGAGTAAAAACACTCATCAAAATTTTGGAGTTACTATTTTCAAATGACATTAATATCAAAATAAGCGATTTATCACTTGTTAAGATAAATGTTGTAAAAAAATAGTTTCTCACTTATTTATTAGGATAGGTTTCAATTTTCTCAGGACTGAACCTATTCTTTTTTTGTGCTATCAGCACCACTTTATCACTTGTAAGATATCTTCTCTTGCTACCTTACGATACAATAATATCAATTATTTGGAACTTTGTCAATAACTTTTTTCAATATTTCGGTTATTTTCTGTAATTTGTTCTTAAATATTGATTTTTTATTTTATTTTGTCAACATTTCATGTTAATTTATGATATAATTTATATATACTAAAGTATATATAAAAAAATGAAAAAGGATGGTGATTCATCTGTTTGGAGATAGATTAAAAGAATTACGAAAAGAATGTAATCTTACACAAGAAGATATTGGTAATTTATGTGGTGTAGCAAAAAATACAGTTTCAAATTGGGAAAACAATGCTAACCAGCCTAGTTTCGAAATTATAAAAAAACTAGCTCAATATTTTGGTGTTACAATAGATTATTTATTAAATTTTACTCAAGATGATGTAGATAAAATGGAAAAACTAAAAACAGTTCTTAAAGAAGCTGGTATGTGGGATTATAAAATAGATGACATGTCTAGAGAAGATTTTGAAAAAGCAATGCAGATTGTCGCAATGCTAAAGGAGAAAAAATAATGGTTAGACGTGGTTTTCTAAGAAAAAAAGATTATGATTCGTTTGCAAAATTTATTGCATTGTTTTGGCCAATAATTTTATTATTAATGATATTCTTTTAAAAAACTAAAAAAGACACTAATTAATTTAGTGCCTTTTTGTTTGCTTCAATATATTCAACAAATACATCAAGCAAATCATTTTGTAGCACTGTGTACAATTCAATTAGTGTCATGCTGTTCTCCTATTTATTCTAGATTTACAACATACAACATACTTCACACAACATACTACATATAAATTATACACTATACCACTTCCCTTTCAAATACTTAAATAAAAATTAGAAAAATTTACCAAAAAAGTTCATTGATTTATCAACAATATTATTATATAATAAAATCGCAGTAAGGTCAAACATTTGTTCGTAGTTTGACAAAAAAAATAATTTATGTTAAAATTTCAAATTTAAAAGGAGCGATGAATATGCCAGTATATGAAGAAAAAGAAAAAATTAACGGTCAAAAAAGATATTATATAAGAACTTATGTAACTAACGAGAAAGGACAAAAAAAACAAATAACTAGACATAATAAAAATTGGATTGGTAGAGATGGTTATTGGTCAGCCCTGCAAGAAGAAACAAAGTTAAAAAATGAACATAAATTTAAAAATAGACAAATTGATATTTCATTAAAAGATTTGAAAGAAAAATATTTACTTTATTTAAAAAATAAAGTAGATAAAGACACACTAAAAGCAAAAGAAATTAAATTAGATCATTTTTGTGAAATAGATCAAACTAAGCAAGTAACTACTTATCCTACAGAAAAAATCAATTTCTTCAACAAAGAAATTTACCTCAAATGGCAACTAGAAATGAAAAATAAAAAATACAAAAAAAATAAATACAGCAATAAAGAATTTTATTTTACAATAAAATATTTAAACAGTATCCATAATGAAATATGCAATATGATAGATTTTGGAATTACCGAGGGATTTTGCAATAAAAATTTTGCAAAACAGGTAGGAAGAATTGGAACACCAAAAGAAGTCAAAATGAGTATCAGCGACAGGTATTATACTGTAATTACATTTAAAGAATATTTAGATTTATTAAATGTAAGTCAAAATAATTTAAAATATAATACATATTTCGACTTATCATTTTCTCGTGGACCTAGACCCGGAGAAATACGAGCATTTAGAATTAAAGACTATAATCCAGATAAAAAACAATTGATGGTCAATCATACAATGTCAAAGCATAATGAACTAAAAGAACCCAAAACATCTTCATCTAAAGCACCTATTGATTTAGATGATAATGTAAATTTGAAAATTATAAATTTAATAAACAAATTAAGAGAAAACCCCGATTGTAATGATAATTGGTATATTTTTGGAGGTGCAACCCCAATAAGTTCACACAGTCTTGATAATGCAAAAAATAAGTACTTTAAATTAGCAAACATAACCTTTAAAGAAAATGAAACATTTAGACTACATGATTTTAGGCACAGTTGTGCAACTTGGTTATATTCGATTAACGTCCCAATTACCGTCATCTCCAAAATTTTAAGGCATGCTAATATACAAGAAACAATGAAAACTTACACTCACTTATTTAAAAAAGACTACAAAGAAAATCTAGATATAATAAATAACTACAAATATAATGCAAAACAAGACCAAAAGCAAGACCAATTAATTAAATAAAAAATAAAAATCCTTATAAAATAAGGATTATAAACATATTGGAGGGCCTAGTCGGATTTGAACCAACGATCAGGGAGTTGCAGTCCCACGCCTTACCACTTGGCTATAGACCCATAACAATTAAAATTATATCAAAAAAAATTTTTAAATTCAATATTTTTTAAACAGTTTGTAA
>CDYU01027674.1_pt1 | contig 18145 bp, 20 predicted proteins | sample 480701 | NCBI WGS metagenome assembly CDYU01 (sample SAMEA3182105, study PRJEB8094) | gut metagenome | biome: human; feature: gut; material: Stool; isolation source: human stools | place: Canada | collected 2013-02-26 | reverse complement strand
TTATAACTTATATTTTAGAATAGATTACATAAAAAAATTAAATATATTTAAAATAAGTTGGATAGATTTAGATTTAATAAAAGATAATAAAATAGAAAAATATCTTAATATAGAACATATCTCACTTGAAGTAGTCGAAGAAATATGTGATTTAATAGAAAGAAATAATACCTTTGATTATATCGAGGAAACAAATAAAAACATAGTAGAATTTACTACATATTATCTTACTAACAATTATCACTTTATATTTAATAGATATATACCACAAAACTTATCTAATATATCAGATATCTTTATAATCATATTTAATCATCTTCCTAGAAGATTAACAGAGTTTCTAGAAGAATTACACGCTGAAATTATGCATACAAAATCTATTTATGAGTATCAAGATAATCTAAATTTTGATTTATTTAATGATGACTTAGAAAATATATTTAATAAAACAATTATAAAAAGAGGAAAAGAATATTATAAAGAAAATAAGGTAACATTTCTAGAAAAAATAGAAGATAAATATTATGCTATAGTAAAAGGTAATGAAGAATATTTAGTAGTAATAAAATATGATGAAGATAATATGTTAACCCAGCTTTATTGTACTTGTCCATGTGAATTCTTTTGTAAACATATTGCTTCAGCAATACTTGCAATAAGAGCCAAATATGAAAATAAATTTTATAAAGTATTAGCAATCTCTAAAGAAGATACATTATTAGACTTAGCAAATAATAAGCATTACTTATCAATAGGAGTAGAAGAAGAATATATCAAAATAATAAATAAATATGGAGAAATAGAATTAGTACCACTATTTGATGAAGAAAATAATCTAATGTGGAAAGTATTAGAAGACTCCCCAAATAAAAAACTATATAAAGAAATAAATAATGCAATAAAAAAATATAAATAAATTATCATTCAGTACATAAAAATTAAATAATAGAATTAATATAAATAACTACCTAATTTTTATATTATAATAAATAAAAAGGAGTAGTAGTATGTTAAATATATTTAATGACACATTTAAAGACACAATACTTTATTATTCAGGAAATACCTTAGAAAATAAAATTAAAGTATTAGAAAACAAATTAAAAAATACAAAATCAAAACAAGAAAAATCATATTTATATGAAGAAATACAAAAATATAAATATGGAATACAAGGAGAAAATAAAATATTATATGAATTAAAAAATAGTCATATACCAATGTATATATTACATGATATAAACCTAGAATATAAAGATTATAAAGCACAAATAGATTTTATAATACTAACTAAGAAAAATTATTATATAATTGAATGTAAAAATCTATATGGAAATATATCTATTGATAATAAAGGTAATTTTTATAGAATAAATAATAAGAATAAAGTAGGTATTTATAACCCAATAACTCAATTAGATAGACATATAAATATAATTAGAAGATATATTGAAGATAGAAATAATTTTATAGGAAAATTAATAGTAAAGAAAATATTTGATAGTATGTATCATGGAATTGTAGTTTTAGCAAATGATAATACAGTAGTAGAAGATAAATATGCCCCTAAAAATGTTAAAAATAAAGTTATCCGAGCAGATCAACTAATTGAATATATAAAATATATAGAAAAAAATACCGATAGTTACGCAAGTAGTGAAAAAGATATAATATCATCATGTAATAATATCTTAGCATTATGTAAAAAAGAAGAAACAATTGCTGAAGAAAGACCTTTATTAAATATTAATGAAGATATAACTGATAATAATAAAACAATAAATATAAATAATGATGATGAAATAAGAACTAATTTAAAAAAATATAGATTAAATAAATCAAGAGAATTAAATTATAAACCATATTTTATATTTAGTGATAAAACACTAGAAGAACTTATAAATAAAAAACCTAAAAATAAAGTAGAATTAAAACAAATAGAAGGCTTTGGAGATAAGAAAATAGAAATGTATGGTATAGATATAATTAAAATAATAAATAATTAAACTAGTAGAAATACTAGTATTTTTTTATAAAAATATTCATTTTATGGTAAAATATATTAGTAAGGAGGATAATTATGCAAAAAGTAATTTTAAATATAAAAGGTATGAGTTGTAGTGCTTGTTCTAATTCCTTAGAAAAATATCTAAATAAACAAAATGGAATAATTAATGCCACAGTAAATTTAGTATTATCACAAGCAAGTATAGAATACAATGATAATTTATCTATTGAAGACTTAAATAAATTTATAAGTGATGCAGGATTTGAAAGTCTTGGAATATATGATGAAACTAAAATAAATAAAACTAATAAAAGTAATAAAATAATAATACCAATTACCTTTCTAACAATTTTAGTTTTATATATATCAATGTCTCATATGCTATCATTACCGAGTATACCATATTTAGATATGATGAAAAATCCCATTAATTATACAATAAGTTTACTTATATTAACAATACCTTATTTAATATATGGATTTGATATTATAAAAAACGGGTATAAGAACTTAATACACACTCATCCTAATATGGATACATTAGTTTTTATTGGAGTTTTATCTAGTTTAATTTATAGTATTTATAACACAATACTTTTACTAAAAGGTAATACTTCCTTAGTAGATAGTCTTTATTATGAATCTTGTATTGTAGTAATATATTTTATAAAACTAGGTAGACAAATAGAGACAAAAAATAAAGAAAAAACATTAGATGCTATCAAAGAATTAGTAACAATAACACCATCTTATGCTTTATTAAAAGTAGGAAATGAAGTAAAAGAAGTAACAATAGATGAAATAAAGGAAAACGATATCTTAGTATGTAAACCAGGAATGAAATTAGCAGTAGATGGAATAATAACTAATGGTACAACTCATATTGATGAATCATTTATAACTGGAGAATCAATTCCATCCAAAAAAGAAAAAGGTAATAAAGTAATTGCCGGAAGTTTAAATATAGATGGTTATATAGAATACAAAGCAGAAAAAATAGGAAAAAATTCAACAATATCAGAAATAGTAAGATTAGTAGTAGAAGCCACAAATACAAAGTCTCCAATATCTAAATTAGCAGATAAAGCAAGTGGAATATTTGTACCACTGGTAATGATTATTGCTACAATTACATTAATAAGTTACTTATTATTAGGATATAACTTGAATATCTCACTAACAAGATTTGTAACAGTTTTAGTTATATCTTGTCCATGTGCCTTAGGATTAGCAACACCATTAGCAGTAGTAGTAGCAATGGGAATAACTGCAAGAAATGGTATATTAATTAAAACAAGTGAAGTATTAGAAGCCATTAATAAAGTTGATACAATTGTCTTTGATAAAACAGGTACTCTTACATATGGTAATTTAAAAATAAGCAAATTATGTAATTATAGCAACTATAATAATTCTAAATTACTAAATATCGTATCAAGTATAGAAAGTAAATCCAATCATCCAATAGCAAGCGCATTTAAAACTAATGATAAATTACAAAAAGTAACAAACTTTAAAAATATTGATGGTATTGGATTAAAGGGAGTAACTAATAATAAAGAATATTATGTTGGAAATAATAAACTGATAAAAAAACTAAAAATAAATAATACTCATAGTAAAGATGAATTAGATTTAGTTAATAATGGTAATAGTATTATTTATGTAATCGAAGATAATAATATAATTGCCTTAATCGGAGTAAAAGACATAATTAGAAAAGAAGCAAAAGAAGTAATAAAGAAATTAAATAATATGGATAAAAATGTAATTATGTTAACCGGAGATAACGAAATAACCGCACAGGTTATCGCTAAAGAATTAGGAATAAAAGAAGTAATTGCAAATGTTTTACCTAAAGAAAAATCAGAAAAAATAAAAGAATTAATGAATAATAATAAATATGTAATGATGGTTGGGGATGGAATAAATGATGCAGTATCATTAGTAACTGCAAATATTGGAGTAGCCTTATCAAGTGGTACAGATATAGCGAATAATTCAGCGGATGTAATACTTATGAATAATAATCTAATTAATATTATAAATATGTTTCATATAAGTAAAAAAACAATAACAAACATAAAACAAAATTTATTCCTAGCATTTTTCTATAATATTTGTATGATTCCATTAGCAATAGGATTACTATCTAAATGGAATATAAATATGAATCCAATGTTAGGAAGTATTGCAATGACATTAAGTAGTATAACCGTTGTATTAAATGCATTAAGATTAAAAAATATAAAATTAGAAGGAGGAATCAATAATGTTTAATAAAAATAAAATAGTATCTAAATTATTAGTAGAAGGTATGCACTGTAATAGTTGTGCCAAAAGAATTGGGGATACCCTAAAGAAAAATAAAGACATAAAAAAAGTAGAAATAAATCTAAATACCAAAGAAGTACTAATAACAAGCACTAATGAATTAGATATTAATAATATAAAAGAAATAATAAATAACTTAGGTTATAATGTTATAGATAAATAATGTTAAATGAATGTAAAGTATCAAATAAATCATTTCATTTAATAAAAAATATGATATAATTTAATTATCTAAAGTATAGTTATGGAGAAGTATTTAAAATATTTCTCTTTTTCTTTTTTCTAATTCTAATTCGACAAAATATGACACGATATAGTTATATAATTTAATTAAATAAAAAGGAGGAACACAAATGAAAAATAAAATCAGAGTATTAATGATTGATGATAATACAAGTCTAGTTAATATGTTAAAGGAGTATTTTGAAGACAATGAAAAAATAGAGTTAGTTTTAAGTTGTAGTGATGGAGAAGAAGGATTAAAAACAATATTAGAAAAAGAAAAGGAATATGATATTATACTATTAGATTTAGTCATGCCGAAGAAAGATGGAATATATGTATTAGAAGAATTAAACAAGCGTAATATAAGCAAAAATATTATTGTTGAAACTTCATATAATGCACCAGATACCATAAGAAAAGCAAGTGAGTATGGAGTAAATTATTATATTTTAAAACCATATGACTTATGTGACATTGAACAAAGAATATTAGATGTCTTTGAAGTAGTAAATAATAAAAGTATGAATTTGTATCATAACAATTTACAAATATCAATTACTAAAATGTTACATGAATTGGGTATGCCATCTCATATAAAAGGTTATCAATATATAAGAGAAGGTATTACTATGGTATATGATAATCCCGAAATAGTAGGAGGTATAACCAAAGAATTATATCCTGATATTGCCACAAAATTTGATACCACTGTATCAAGAGTAGAACGTGCTATAAGACATGCCATCGAAGTAAGTTGGAATAGAGGTAATTGGGACTTTATGGAAGAAGTATTTGGTCATAGTGTTGATATAGATAAAGCTAAACCAACTAATAGTGAATTTATTGTTACAATCGCAGATAAATTAAGATTAGAGTTCGTAAAACAGACTAACTAAAATAGTTTGTTTTTTTATTATTTTTTTAAATATCTATTGTATTTTTTTAAAAGTTATGCTATTCTTATATCATAGGATAGGTAACCTATTAAGAAAGGATGTATTAATTTATGAAAAAGAAAATTTTATTTTTAATGATTTTTTTAGTAACAGTAATATTTATAGGAATTAATATTAAAGGTAGTGAGGCAAAAGCAGAAGAAACTTGTACTATAACAACTAATTATTATTTGTTTCAAGATGGTTCAAAATATTATAGTTTTAAAAATCCATCAAATCCACCTGCTTTAAGAACAACAACCAAAAACTTTGCATTACCTGTTCCAGCAAATGCTGAAATACTTGATGAAGGAGAACTTAATTTTACAACAGGAAGTGATACAAATTATTATCTAGATGGTAAAATGTCAACAGCAACATTTTATGATTTAACAGGAAATCCTAGTCATATTAGAGGTGATATTAAAAAAACAACTGACCCAGATGGTAAAGAAATAAGAAGTTGGGTATATTGTACAGATGCAACTGATTCGAAAGGAAAAGTATGTTTTGCAACTTCTAAAATTTGGGAAGAAGGGAATAGTATAAAAACAGGTTTTGTTGATAGTCCTAGTACATTGGAAGCGTGGGAAAAACAATTAATTCATTCATTCAATAGTAGTGAAACAAAAATTGTGAATGCAGATTCTAGTAACAGTAATTTCTTCCGTGCAAGTATAACAAGAACTTACAATACTTCAACATTACAAGCACTTCAAGGTAAAGGATTTACTGATGAAACAGTACTTTACTCAATTGGAGGATATTACGTAGAATATAAAGTTTGTACAGGTTCAAGTGACCCAGAACCACCAGTAACTAAAGAAAATAAAGTAACAACTCATTACTATATAGAAAATACAACAACTAAATTACATGACGATAAAGTTGATTACAATGTACCTACAGGAACATACAAATCAGATTGTCCTGAAACGCTAAAAAGTGGTAATAAGTATTATGACAGATTAAAACCAAGTGTTTCAGTAGAAATGCCTGAAGAAGGTGAAAAAGAACTTATATGTGAATATAGAGAGCAAACATATACAATGACTTTAACCTATGGTGAAGATGAAGATTGTAGTAAAACATTACAAGAACCATATTCTGAGGATGGATTAAAAGCAGGACAAGCAATGTCAATAGATGTTCCAAATTCAATTGGTAAAATGACTGAACCAAAATTGGGAATATATTCATCTCAAATAACAAATAAACCAAAACTAGATGGTACTAAACTTAGTTTTACAATGCCAGCTAAAAATGTAAGTATTTGTATAGTGTACACACCACAAACAGGTTCATCAATGGTAAAATGGTTAGCATTAATTGGACTTGGTGCATTAGCATTTGCAGTATGGAATATTTCAAAGAAAAATAATGAAGTAAATAACGAAGCATAAGGAATGAAAATTCCTTTTTCTTTTGTCTTATAAGTGTAAAGTAAGTTGTTAAAAAAAATAAAATATGTTACAATTAGTATGGTGGTAAATATGGAAAATATTATAAATAAAATATATGATTACTCATTAGAAGAAATAATGGGAGAAAGATTTGGTAAATATTCAAAATATATTATTCAAGATAGAGCAATCCCAGATGTAAGAGATGGATTAAAACCCGTTCAAAGAAGAATATTATTTTCAATGTATAAAGAAAAAAATACCTATGACAAACCATATAAAAAATCTGCTCGTGCAGTCGGAGATGTTATGGGTAAATATCATCCGCATGGAGATTCATCAATTTATGATGCTATAGTTAGAATGAGCCAAGATTGGAAAATGAGAGAACCATTCGTAGATATGCAGGGTAATAATGGTTCTATTGATGGTGACTCTGCCGCAGCATCACGTTATACTGAAGCAAGATTATCAAAAATAGCAAATGAAATGTTAAGAGATATAGATAAAGACACAGTTATAATGGCACCAAACTATGATGACACAATATTAGAGCCAACTGTTTTGCCAAGTAGATTTCCTAATCTTTTAGTTAATGGTACAACTGGTATCTCCGCAGGATATGCAACTAATATACCTCCACATAATTTAAGCGAAGTAATCGAAGCAACGATTTTTAGAATTGACAATCCAAATTCAAGATTAGAAACAATTATGAATTATGTAAAAGGACCAGATTTCCCAACTGGTGGTATAGTATGTGGACTTGATGGAATAAAATCAGCATATCTTACAGGTCGTGGAAAAGTAATGATTAAAAGTAAAACAAAAATAGAAAAAAATAAAATAGTCATTACAGAAATACCTTATGAAGTAAATAAGAATCTATTAGTAAAAAGAATGGATGAAATTAGAATAGATAAAAAAATCGATGGAATCCTTGAAGTAAGAGATGAATCAGATAAAGATGGATTACAAATAACCGTAGATTTAAAAAAAGATGCAAATGCTACAAACATATTAAATTATTTTTATAAAAATACTGATTTACAAATTAGTTATAACTTTAATATGATTGCAATAGTTAATCGTAGACCAAAATTACTAGGATTACTAGAAATATTAGATGCATATATTGCTCATCAAAAAGAAGTAGTTTACAAAAGAACAGAATTCGATTTAGAACATGCCAAAGCAAGATATCACATAGTCGAAGGGTTAATTAAAGCAATATCTATTCTAGATGAAGTAATAAAAACAATTAGAGTTAGTAAAAATAGATTAGATGCTATTGAAAATCTAGTAATAAAATTTGCATTTACCGAAGAACAAGCAACAGCAATTGTAGATTTAAGATTATATCGTTTAAGTAATACCGATATTGAAGAGTTAATGAAAGAAAAAGCAGATCTCGAAACAATAATGAAAGTATTAGATGCAATATTACAAGATCCAGAAAAACTAAATGGAGTTATTAAAGATGAACTAAGAAAAATAAAGAAAGAATATGGAACGGATAGAAAAACCTTAGTAGAAGAAGAAATTGAAGATATAAAAATAGATACAACAGACATGATACCAAAAGAAGATGTTATGGTAGTAATAACTAAAGAAGGTTATGTAAAAAGAGTTAGTCTAAGAAGTTACTCTGCAAGTGAAGAAGATACTGCACTTAAAGAAAATGACTATATAATTGGATTATATAACATGAACACACTTGATACCTTATTAGTATTTACAGATAACGGAAACTATTTATATATACCAGTTTATGAAATACCTGAAGCAAAGTGGAAAGACCTAGGAAAACATGTTAGTAATATTATTTCAATGGATTCATTAGATAATATTATTGCAGCAATTCCAGTAAGTGATTTTTCAAAAGATTTATGCATTACAAGTTTCTCTAAAAATGGTATGATAAAAAGAACCAAACTAGAAGACTTTAAAGTTCAAAGATATATTAAAGCAATGAGTATGATGAACTTGAAGGATGATGATAAAGTTATTGATGTAACAATTAGTCCTAATACAAATGTATTTGTAGCTACCAAAAATGGTTATGGTTTATGGTATGATATTAGCGAAGTAAGTGTCGTAGGTATCAAAGCAACTGGAGTTAAATCAATAAACTTAAAGAATGATGAAGTAGTAAGTGGAATATTATTTAATGATAGTATTGAATACATAACAATATTAACAGATAAAGGAACAGGAAAAAGATTAAAACTAACCGATTTTGAAAAAGGTAGTAGAGCGAATCGTGGCTTACTTCTTATGAAAGAAATAAAAAGTAATCCAAGTAAAATAGTAAAAGTTTATATAAAAAACAATAAAACAGAAATAAATGTTGTTACAAACAAAGAAACAAAATTAGTTAAATTAACAGAAATACCTATTATGGATAGATATAGTAATGGTTCATATGTTGTAAAAGATAAAATAATTAATTCATATTTAGATGTACCATATCTAATGGAAGAAGAAACAATAGCTGAATCAAAAGATAACAATCAAGAAGTAAAAAAAGACGAGCCAAGTCTAAAAGAAATAGACGACAGAATTATGACTATTGATGATTTACTTCATGATATTGAAGATAATAAATAAAGGGGAATATTATGTTTAAAGTAAAAGATATTATTAAAATATGTAATGGAAAACTATTATGTGGTGATGAAGAAACTATATGTAAAAACTTTTGTAATGACACAAGAAAGTTAAATAAAGGAGATGTTTATGTAGGTATAAAAGGAGAAAACTTTAATGGAAACTCCTTTTATATGGATGCCATCAATCTAGGAGCAACAGTATGTATATTGGAAGAACCACCCAAAACAATTGATTGCAATGCCACAATAATACAAGTAGATAATAGTATTAAATGTCTTCAAGAATTAGCAAGAAATGTTATAAATAACTTTAAAGGCACAGTAGTCGCAGTAACAGGAAGTGTAGGAAAAACATCAACAAAAGATATGATTTATAGTGTAGTCAGTACAAAATATAAAACATTAAGAACAATAGGAAATAATAATAACCATATAGGATTACCAATGACAATACTTAAATATACTGATGAAGAAGTAATGATATTAGAGATGGGAATGAATAACTTTGGAGAAATAAGTTTATTAACTAATATTGCCAAACCAGATATAGCAGTAATTACTAATATAGGAACAGCTCATATTGGTATCCTTGGTTCAAGAGAAAATATCTTAAAAGCCAAATTAGAAATAATCAAAGGATTAAAAAGTAATGGTTTATTAATAATTAATAATGATAATGATTTATTACATAACTATTACTTAGAACATAAACTAGATAACATAACAACTATCGGTATAGAAAATGAAAGTAATTATATGGCAAAAGATATAAAATACAATGAAAACTCTTCAACATTTAAAGTAGATAATCAAGAAATATTAGTTAAAGTAGGTAGTAGTCCATTTGTATATAATGCCTTAATTGCATATGCTGTAGGTAAAAAATTAAATATACCAAAGGAAATGATAAAACAAGGAATAGAAAACTTTACACTAACTAAAAACAGACTAGAAATAAAAGAAAATAAAAAAGGCGTAATAATTATTGATGATACATATAATGCTAGTTATGATTCAATAAAAGCAGCAATAGAAACATTAAATAATAGAAAAGAAAAAAGAAAAATTGCAGTATTGGGAGATATCTTAGAATTAGGAAAATACTCCGAAGAAATACATAGATCATTAGCAAAAGAAATAATTAATTCTAACATTGATATTCTTATTACCGTAGGAACAGAAATGAAATATTTAATCAATGAATTAATTGATAATACTTATGATAAAGAAATGTATTCCTTTGATAAATATAATGATACATATGAAGTATTAGATAATATATTAAAAAAAGGTGATGTAGTATTACTAAAAGCATCACATGGAATTAATTTAACCGAAGTAGTTAATCATTTAATGAAATAACTACTTTTTTATTATTCAATACTATTAACTATTCATAAATTATACAAAGGGGGTATTATGAATACAAGAGTATTAGAAAGTGGCAAATGTAATATAACACAAGGTTATAATAGTAATCATAAAGCAGTAGATATGGTTGATGGTGATAGAAAACTTGATTATGTAGTAGCGCACACCGAAGGTAAAGTAATCGTATTACAAGATGGATATAATAATATAAAAGGAAGTGCCGGAAATGCAAGTTATGGTAACTTTGTAAAAATAGAACATAAAAATGGTTATGCAACATTATATGCCCATATGCAAAAAGGACTATTAGTAAAAAATGGAGAATATGTAGAAAAAGGTCAAAGGTTAGGATACATGGGTGACTCAGGTAATGCTTATGGAGCACATCTCCATTTTGAAGTATGGAAAGATGGAACAAGAATTAATCCAGAAAATTATATAAATTCTAATCTTTATAACGAAGAAATAAAACAAAAATACAAAGTTGGAGATAAAGTAACAATAAATGGAGTATTTGTTTCTTCAGAGAGCACTGAAAAACTAAATCCACTTATTAAAACAGGAACAATAACAAAAATAATTAACAATGTAAGAAATCCATATCTATTAGATAATGGCAACATAGGATGGGTTAATGATTTAGTAATAGTAAATAATAATTATTTATCAAATCCTAATTATAAAGGAACTTCAATAGTAGATGCCTTAAATGAAATAAAGGTTGATAGTTCATATAATTATAGAACAAAATTAGCAAACATAAATGGTATAAATAATTATACAGGTAGTGCAGAACAAAATACTAAGTTACTTAATCTATTAAAAAAAGGTATCTTAATAAAAGCATAAAAAGAACTAAGACAATTCTTAGTTCTTTAATTTCAACTTGGTGACCAGTATGGAACTAGCACCTATTAAATAGTCGGAAAGGGCTAAATTGGAATATTATGTTATTTATGATTTAAACGATAATATAATTGTTTATATTGATACTTTAGAAGAATTATCATTATTTACCAAATTTCCTAAAAAATATTTAAAATTTCACTTAAAAAACAGAGATTTTTTGAGGTATGTTTATGATAATTCTTATAGAAAAATTTATAAATTTTCCTAAGAGGTTCAAACCTCTTTTTTTATATGTTAAAATCGTAATTATAGAAAGGAGAGTTTAAGAAATGATCGAAAAAGAATTAAAAGCGACATTAGTAAAACGTACTTCAAAAAAAGGTACAGAGTATGAATGCGTAATGATACAACTTACGCCAACATATGAGAAACCTGTATTTTTAGAAAGTGCTGAATTAGAATTATTGAAGATGTCTACATCAGATAATAAAAAACCTGATGTAAAAGATATTTTTAAATAATTAAGGAGGTGATTTATATATGATGTTTTTAGATGATGTAACACCTGTTGCACAAAGTATAGACTTTACTGGTTATATACGTGCTTTAACAGGAACTATCACTACTGCACAAGTTTTAACTGTTCTTGCTGCTGTTGTTGGAGTCGGTATGGCTTTCTTCCTAATGTGGCTTGGTGTTAGAAAAGCTACTGCAGGATTCACTACTGCTGTATCAACTGGACGTATTAGAATCTAGTTAACGGACTATATAGTCCTCCAGGTGTAGGACTGAATAAGTTCTACACTTTTTTTATTAAAGAATAATTTTATGTTTTAACCTGAAAATATGTTAGAAAAGTAGTGGGTGTGAAGCGTAAGCGGAATTGATTATTAATAATACATAATTATCTTTAATATATTAAGTAATATTATTAATCAGTTATATTGTAATAGTTGAGCCAAGGTTACCGGAATGTGTCCGGTAAATATAAGGGTGAAGCCCCCCTGACCGGGGGCGAGGGACAAAGTCCCTAAATAGTGAAAGGAAAAAGTATGAAAAATAAAGATATAGATTATTTTATAAGTTTTTTAGAAAAGTTTTTTACTTATAATGAAAAGAAGAAAGAAAAAATAATAAATAAAGTAAAGAGAAAAAATAAGCAGTTTGGTAATTGGTTATATGGTGTAAAAGATTTTAATAGTGATATGCAGTTAGGATTATTGTATGAATTGAGGCGTACAGAATGGTAAGATATATTATTTTATTAGTTATATCAATCATATTATATATAATATTGAAAAATAGAAAGAAAGATGTTTAATACATGATTTCAGATTGGTGTATGCATGGCCGCAAGAAAATAAGTTATTTCTTTCAGCTATTAAAATATAATAGAGATTTTAATAAAAATAATCCTACTTATTTTCGACCTGACGGCTTACTTGTATTCTGTGGAGGTCAAGGAACAGGTAAAACTTTGTCAGCTGTAAATTATGTATACAATCTTGCTGCTATATATCCTAAAGCCTTAATAGTAACTAATATAGATTTAAGAGATTATCCAGTAGATAATGAAAGAGTTTTTAGATTTAATGATGCGACAGATTTAAAAAAATATAAAAATGGAAAAGAAGGAGTAATTTTTCTTATCGACGAGATACATTTGTATTTTAATTCTTTGCAATCTAAAAACATCAATATGGATGTAATGACACAGATAGCACAGCAACGTAAGCAACGTATACATATAGTTGCTACTTGCCAAGTATTTGGTCGTATGGCTAAGCCTTTAAGAGAACAATTTAGTAACGTTGTCTTATGCAAAAGCTATTTTAATTTTATTCAGAAGAATGCATTAATTGATAGAGATAGTATAGACAGTGAAGAATCTACTGGTACTAATTTAACTGGTAAGGTAGTTCGTAACTATTGGTGGTTTAGAACCCCAAAAATGTTTGATAGATATGATACATATGCAGTAATAGATAATAAAAATTTATCTGCTGCATTAGAAGATGGACAAGATATATATGGAGGTGTAAATTATGGAAATAGATTATCAAGTAGTCGTTAATTTTATAGTAAGTCTTATGTATTTACTAGCACCTATTGCATCTATATTTGTTATAGTTGAAATTATAACAAATTTCTTCTTTGATTTAGTAAGAGGTAATAGGAGAGTGAAATTATAATGTTAAATAATCAAGAATATTTATTTATAAAAGATTTAACTATTAATATGTATAACAAAGATTATAATTATTATCTTTGCTATACTAACAATGAAAACACTTATAATCAGTCTTATTATGATGTTTTCTGTTATTATTCTAAGAACAATTTAAAACTAAATAATTATACATTAACTATTCCTAGTGATTCAATAAAGTGTTCCTTTGATAGTAAAAATTCTTATTCTAATTATAAAAATAATAGTTTAAATTGTTCTGAAACTACTGATACATCTATTTCTATTAATTCTAAAGAGTTTATTTATTCTAATATAGGTAATAATTCAAATTTAATAGCAGAATATCAAAAAAACTTAAAATATTTCGATGGATTTAAACTTATTGGTACTTCTATATTATTTATAGTTATTATTATTTTCTTATATAAATTTATTGGAAATATTTTAAGGAGTTGATACTATGAAGAATTTTCTTCAATATGCTAAGAATAGATTTTTATATAATTTTTTAAGATTTGTTATTATATTATTACTTGGTATAGTAGCTAGTAATTTTATGAACATAGGTAAAGTATATGCAGATGTAGTATCTAATACATCTACTAATTATTATTATAGTGATACAACAGATGTTACACATACTACTGGCTTTAGAACTAATCCAAGTACTGTAGAATTGCTTGGTAAAGATAATTACGCACCTACCTATGATAAATATGAATATCTAACAGGTTTTGACGTTTATATTCCTTATAATATTACTCAAGGTTCTGTATATACTGTTAAAGTAATATGGACCGTTAGTAATTGGTCTCCCGAAGAATTTAATGTAGCAAATTTTAATGCAAGACTTAATGGTACTGCTATCGTTGGTGCAGTTAATGGTATTATATCCAATCAAAAGACAATTTATTTTACTAATAATTGTTCTACTTATTCTGGCACGCAGTATTGCGATTATATATTTACTACTACATATACATTTACTGCAACTACTACCAATACCGCATTCCGTGTAGGTACTTATAATAATAAGGCATTTAGTTTAATTGGTACAGGGCATTATTTAATTAGTATTGCAAGCGTAAAAGAAGTAGATGTAATTACAAATAATGATAGTACTATTATTAATCAAAACGAGCAGATTATTGAGCAGAACAAACAATCTAATGAAAAACTTGAGCAAGCAGAAAATACACGTAAAGGAATTTGGGAAACTATAAAATCATTCCCTAGTACATTTTCAAATTTTTTTAAAGATTTAGGAGATAAGATAGGTAACTTTTTTACTAATTTACTTAATGGTATATTAGATGGTTTAAAATCTTTATTTATACCTGGAGACGGTTTTTTTAAAACATGGTTTTCAGATTTTAAAACATTTATTGAAGATAAGTTAGGCTTTCTTTCAACACCATTTACTATATTTATTGACTTTATAGAAAGTTATTCTAATTTAAGTTCTAGTAATGATATAGTTATTAACATACCTAATATTACTGTACCTAACTTTGAAGATTATAAAATAATATCTGCGACAACATTTAACTGGTCTCAGACACTTAAATCTAAAAGTTCATTACTTAATTTATGGAATTTATATTTAGACTTTATTGATGTATTTTTAATATTAAATTTTATTGGCTTATGTGAAAGAACTTATAATCGTATTTTTGGTGGTGATACATCAAACTACGAGTATTATACAACCGAAGATACTTACAATGTGGATGTTAAAACAGGAGAAGTATTATCAAGTAAACATAAAGAAAAAACTACTCATAGAAAGAAGGTAGATGAATGATTATAGAAGCTATTATTAATTTAATTACTACTTTATTAAAATTTATATTAAATTTGTTACCTAGTGTTCCAGATTTACCTTCAAGTATTATGACATCATTAGATAATGTAACTAATACTATATTCTCACATTTAGATTTATTAGGTTTATTTGTAAGAATAGATACTATTAAATTATTAGTACCATTAGTAGTAGTAGCATATAATTTTGAACATATTTATCATTTTGTAATGTGGCTAATAAAAAAATTGCCGCTGTCTATCAATTAATGCCCGGAGTCCTCACTCCTGTGAGGACTAGGGGCAATTGTAATGAAATTTTTTATAGATTCCATAGGATGACTACGACACATCCTATGGAGTGCATTGTGCTTTATAAGAAAGAGAGTTGAAAAAATGAAATATTATTTAGTTTGTGATACAAGATTTAACTGGTACTTATTATGTACTTATGATATTAGTAGATTAGATTTGGATGAATCTTTTTATAGAGAAATTGATGAAGAAGAATTTAATATTAATCTAGATTTTTGTAAATATGGAGGTAAAAATGATAAAGAGTGATATAAAAAAAAGAAACTGGACTTTTGTCTTATATGAAGATTCATGTGCAAAAGATTGGGAAGATTATTTAATAAGTACTGGTGTACCTTTTGCATATGCTTATCACGATAAAGATAAAACAGATTTAGGCGAAGATAAAAAAGCCCATACTCATGTACTTATTTGTTTTGATGGTCCCGTAACATACAATAATGCAATGACTTATGCTACACGAGTAGGTGCAGCTAACAATGTGATTCAGCCTGTTGGTTCTGTTAGAGGTATGGTTAGATATTTTTGCCATAAAGATAACCCAGATAAATACCAATATGAAGAAGATGTTATACAGTGTAGAAATGGTTTTGACCCAAAAGATTACTTTTGTCTAACAGTTACTCAACAGAAAGTTTTTAAAAGAAAAATTATTGAATTTATTCAAGATAATGAAATAACTGAGTATGCTGATTTAGTTGATATTTTAATGTTTTCAGATCAAATGGATATGTTTGATATAGCTACACAAAATACATTTTTCTTTACTCAATATATTAAGTCCAGAAGAAATCAAAAGAAAATTAGAAAGGAAGATGAGTAATGGAATATAAGTTAGAAGTATTTGATTTTGATAATCAAAGTTGGTATGTTATAAAATCAAGTGATAAGTTAAATTATTTACTTTATTATTTAGAACTATATAAAAAAAATTATCAAGAAGATTATTTTAGAGTTGTAAAATTAATTACATTTGTATAATTTTATGTTATACTTAAATAAAGAGGTGATTTGACAAAAAATAAAAAATGGTTATAATACTTCCTCGAGGTGAGGAAAGTGAACTTTAATCAAGTTTATGAAGAATGGAAAATATATGCATCAAAACTGCATAAAAAAGAAAGTTTTGGAAGTCTTACCCGAGATTTCAATTGTAAGATATTACCTTACTTTAAGGACAGAGATATCTATGATTTAACTGAAAAAGATATTTTAAGATGGAAAGATACTTTATTATCTTTTGGTTATAGTAAAAAATATTTGTCTAAATTATATTATGTTTTTTCTATATTTTTTGACTATTGTTGTTTATATTATGATATAGAAAAAAATATAGTTAGAAATGTAGGAAATTTCAAAGTACAACCTAAAAAAAAGAATACTGATTATTATACTTTAAATGAGTTTAATGTATTCATAAATGCTTTTGATAATATTATTTATAAATCATTTTTTACATTAATGTTTTTTACAGGAACAAGACCAAGTGAAGCAATGGCTTTAAAATTTAGTGATGTAAAAGGAAATCACATATCTATTAATAAATCTATTGAGCGTAGAGGTAATAGAGATTTATGTACTACTAAAAATATTTATTCTGTTAGAGATATTGTCTTGTGTAAAAGAGTTATTAAATGTATTTCTGAATTAAAAAAATATTATACAATTAAATATGGCGAGATTTCAGAAGATTATTTTATATTTGGTGGAGTTAAACCATTAAGTGGAACATCTATTGATAGATATAAATTAAGAGCTTGTGAAATTGCTAATATAAGACCAATTACTCAACATCAATTTAGACATAGTTACGCAACTTATTTAATTAGTAATGGTATACCAATAAATGCTGTATCTAAATTGTTAGGACATAGTAGTATAGATACTACTGCAAGAGTTTATGTTCATCAAGACTTAACGCAAGAAAAAAGAGTATTAGCTACTCTTAATTCAAAATCATTTTCTTTTATAAGTCTTACCCGAGATTTCAAAAGAAAATTATCTATTTTAAAACATTTTTCAATGTTTTAATCAAATTTGGTGACCAGTATGGAATTCGAATCCATGAATGCTGCCGTGAAAGGGCAGTGTGTTAAGCC
>CDYU01012578.1_pt1 | contig 18309 bp, 15 predicted proteins | sample 480701 | NCBI WGS metagenome assembly CDYU01 (sample SAMEA3182105, study PRJEB8094) | gut metagenome | biome: human; feature: gut; material: Stool; isolation source: human stools | place: Canada | collected 2013-02-26 | reverse complement strand
ATCTTCCGGATGGCCTCCTCGGCTTCGGGCGTCACTTCGAGCGGCGTCTGGAAATGGGTCTGGATGATGAACTGCTTCACGCCGACGGCCGAAGCCTTCTCGCGAAATTCGCGCAGGATTTCCACCAGCCCGTCGTTCACACGCATCGGCAGGTAGGCCAACAGGCGCGATCCGAGACGCACGCGCTGCAATTCGGCGTATTTCTCCCCGTCGGGACGCCCGGCATTGGCCTTCCGCTTGCGGCAGGCCATGCGGTAAACCGCCTCGAGGATATTTTGCAGGGTCTTGTTCTGGCTCATCAGCGCGTCACCGCCCGTGATGAGGATGTCGCGCAGCTGGGTGTCCTCTTCGAAATAGTTCATCAGCCGACGCAGCTTGCGCTCCCACGACTCTTTGGGACGCAGCGCCTCGAATTCGAAATTGAGGCGTTCGCTCTGGAAATCGTACATCCGCTGGCACGAAGCGCACAAGCCGCCGCAGGCGCGGCCCATCGTGTCGGGGATCAGGATCGCCACCTCCGGATAGCGGCGGTGGATGTTGTGTCCGTCGGGCAGCAGCCACCCGGCGGCATTGGGTTTGCCCGCCTCGACGACATCCTCGCGCTCCCAGGCGCGAATCTGCCCGTAAGTCTCGACCAGCTGCGGCGAATAGAGGATGTAACTGCGGATGGCTGCATCGTCGTAACCGTCGCCCGTGACATCGAGCAGCGAAAGGTAATAGGGCGTGGCGAAGAAGGGCATCCCTTTCTTGCGGGCCTTCGAGAGCAGGTACATCGTCTCCGACGACAGCGACCCGGCCAGAAAGCGGTTCAGCTCCGAAGGACTTTTCACGGCCATGGCCAGCTGGAAGCGGAAATCGTCCCACCACGCGGCCACCTGCCGGTATTTTTCGTCGTAAGTCATCCCCTCGGCGAACAGATAGCGCGACGGGGTTTTCGACTTGCGGTTCTCGATCTTCTGCACCAGCAGGTGCAGCATCCGCTCGCGGTTGTCGGCGCGGATGGCCCGCACCTCCTCGTCCTGCCCCGAAAGCCAGCGCTCGGTGCGGTTGCGCACGCGCTGCGGCGAAGGCAGCGGGATTTCCGCCCCGTCGAGCAGACGGAACAGATGGAACAGATCGACAAACAGGTCGGAAGGCATCTCGGAATTTGCGAGCCGTCCGGTAAGGAACTGCCACAACAGCGTCAAGGTCTGTACTTCCAATTGACAGTCCGTGGATAATTCATGGACTTCTTGTCCGTCGTAACCGATCAACAGTCGAATCTGCTCCGCAGCTTCGCTCTCCGCAGCGGCATGCCGGTCCACGAACTCCCCGAGGCGCATGCGAAACTCCGCACCGTCGCTGCTGGCGTCGGCGAGGGCTGCAAGGCCGGGTAACTCCTGGCGATAGAGCAGTCCGAGCTGGGAAAGGGTCAGTGCAAGCATTTTCTTTTGCTTCATACGCATTTTTTATTTAAGTTATTCGAGATAGGCGCAAAATTGCATATTCACACCGGAGCGTCACAGCCGGATTGCATTTTGCGGGAACAATATAGTAAAAATTTTTAATATATTCAAACATATTACAGCAAATCTTCCGCATTTGAATAAATTACATCTAAAAAGCAAAAGCCGCAACCCTTCAGGATTGCGGCTTTTGGCTGCAAGCGATATGCCACGAACTAACGGCCAACGCTGTTTTTTATCACACCTGCAACCGCCCGGATCTGTTCGTCCGTGAGCGACGAACCCGAGGGAAGGCACAGTCCTTTGTTGAAAATCCGTTCGGCTGTACCGTCACCGTAAAACGGACAATCCGCATAGACCGGCTGCATGTGCATCGGACGCCACAAAAGGCGCGATTCGATGTTCTCAGCCTCGAGGCGGAGCCGGATGTCATCGGCCGTCGCTCCGCAAACACCCGAATCGACCGTAATGCAAGTGAGCCAGAAATTCGAATCAAACTCAGCCGCGGGGTTCTGCATCACCTCAACGCCTTTTACGTCCGCCAACAATTCGGTGTACAGGACATGGATCGCCCGCCTCCGGGCGATATGCTCAGCAAGCACCTGCATCTGTCCGCGGCCAATGCCTGCACAGATGTTCGACATGCGGTAATTGTAACCGACGTGTTCGTGATAATAGTAGGGCCGGTTCTCCCGGGCCTGCGTAGCGTAGAACATCGTGCGCCGGGCCTCTTCCCCGGTCCGGCAGACCAACGCCCCGCCTCCGGAGGTGGTGATCATCTTGTTGCCGTTGAATGACAAAGCGCCGAACTCGCCGAATGCACCGCATTTCCGGCCTTTATACTCGGAACCGATGGCCTCGGCGGCATCTTCCATGATCGGAATGCCGTACTTGGCAGCAACGGCACATATCTCATCCAGTTTGGCCGGCATTCCATACAGATGCACCGGCACGATCACCTTGGGGTATCTTCCGGTTTTGGCCTTACGGTCGAGAATTGCTTCTTCAAGGAAGCGGGGCGACATATTCCATGTATCGGCCTCGCTGTCGACATAGACCGGCTTCGCGCCGAGATAGGCAACGGGATTGGCCGACGCCGCAAAGGTAAACGACTGGCAGATCACCTCATCGCCCGGACCTACGCCGAGTTGCAGCAGCCCCAGGTGAATTGCCGCCGTTCCGGAAGCAAGCACCACGACATGCCGGCCCTCACCGACAAAAGTCTCCAGATCCTTTTCGAAGGCATCGACATTGGGTCCCAAGGGCACCACCCAGTTGGTGTCGAAAGCCTCCTTGATAAACGCCTGCTCTCCGCCGCCCATCTGCGCCAGCGAGAGGTAAATTCTTTCGCGCATAATTGATCGATTTATGATTGTATCTCCGCCAATTCGCAGGAACGGAAAATCGTCTGAAAGATCAACCGGATATCCCCGCAGAAAGTCCGGTTGTAATAATAATCGAGGTTGATCCGAACCTTGTCGGGGAAGATTACCTCGTCATTGTATCGCCGGGGATCGGCAACCTGCGCCAACAGCTCCTCCTCATTGGCATATTTCAGGGAAGCCGGACCGGTTATCCCGGGACGGAGTTTCAGGATAAGCCGATCTTCGCCCTGCAACCGGTCCGCGTACCCCGGAACGTCGGGACGCGGCCCCACGAAACTCATATCGCCTTTGAGAACATTCCACAATTCGGGGAGTTCATCGAGCTTGTACTTTCTCAGCTTCGCCCCCAACGGCGTGATACGGCTCTCTCCGGCAACCGAAACCGACGATCCCGAATGACTTACGGTCATCGACCGGAATTTATACATCGTAAAAAGTTTACCGTTCCGTCCGACACGTCGCTGCCTGAAGATGGCAGGGCCTCCCGGCATCCGTATCTTAATAAGAACTGCCACAACAAGCAATACCGGAGCCAGAACCAACAATCCGAATAACGAGAAGATCCGGTCGAAAAGAAATTTCATCATTTATTTGATTTCTCCCACAAAACACTCCACAGCCCCGCGATCGAACCGCATCCATAGGAAAAATGGAGAACTAAAAAACTACTCAACAGATAAAAGATATTGAGTTTTTTTGCATAAGACAGCCTGCCGCATATCAGCATCAACGAAAACAGATACATCAGCATGGAGGCTAACGACACATACATCGTCTGAGAATAGAACATACCGACAAATAGGGGTACGATCAGCGAGCACACGAACAACATAGGCACAAAATGCCTCAGCGAAAGCGAATCGAACTGCTTCGTGTAGTGCACTGTCAGGACATTCCATTTTCCATTCTGGAAACAATTCAAAGCCAGCGCCTTAAAAGTTTCACGGGCCAGATAGACACAATACGTGTCCGGCACGATATAGATTTTTCCACCTCCGCGCAGAATTCTTTTATTAAATTCGATATCCTGATTTCTCACCAACCGGACATCGAACAGACCATATTTATCGAATACATCGCGCCGCCAGCAGCCGAATGGAACCGTATCGACTTCCATCGCCCGGTCGGCGCCGACCCGGAAAACAGAATTACCGACTCCAAATTTATTACTCAAAACCTCCCGGATGGCCAAAGTCTTCGACGTTTTATGCTGAACATCGGTTTTACAAACCGCCCCGACATTGTCCGCCCCTAACGCTTTCAACTGTTTGGTCAAAACGGAACAGTAATCGTCCTTATAAAGCGCATGGGCATCCAAACGAATGATAACATCCCCTTTTGCGACTGAAATGCCTTTGTTCATTGCATGGGGGACTATTTTCTGCGGATTGTCGATCAGTCTGATAAAATCATAGTTCCGGCAATAATCCTGCACGATTTCACGGGTTCGGTCCGTACTCATGCCATCCACAAAAAGTACCTCCCAGTCATTCCTCGGATAATCCTGCTTCAGAATCGAATCTATACAGCCGACGATATATTTTTCTTCGTTATAGATCGGACAGATAATAGAAAGCATCTGCTTAAAATAAACTAATTCAACGTCGTGACGAAATCCTTCAATTTACCATCCATCGAATGAAGCACCTCGCCCCATCTGATCTCGAACTCGATATCATGGCGAAAATATTTCGCCAACTCCATCTCCAAAGCCGGCAAACGCCCAGCTTCGTCTTGTTCAATTCTCAAAAGGACCTTTCCTTTTTCATGCTGCTCAGCCTGATAGTTCAAAGAAATACCCCCGTTTTTCACCAAATTCTTAAAAACATAATAGAACGTCAGGCTTGGATATATGGATTTTTTTCCAATGACATTTTTTCCGACACGCCCCAAAACATCCAGCACGACAGGATGCGCCCTTCCGCAGGAGCATTTGAAATCCGACGAAGCCAATTTTACAAAGTCACCCAGACGATACCGGATGATGGGGAAAGACCTAGAAAGCAAATTCGTAACGATTATCTCTCCATTCTCTTCTTCGACCACCACATTCTCCATATTGATATGCATATGCCCGCCTTCAGGACACTCAAAGGCGATCAGGCCCGATTCTGCCGAACCATATTCACTGATGATCTTTCGCCCGAAAGCTTTTTGGACTTCCGTCTGGTATGATTCGCATATTTTCTCCGAAGTTCCCTTGATCATTTTCAAATTGAACTCCGCCCCTATATTCAACCGATTGATAATTTTAGCCACTTCGTAGATCATCGAAGAATAGCCTGTCAGGAATTCAGCTCCTTTCAATTTCTCTACAAATTGCCGTATATGAGCGGCATCATACGAAAAAAGCCGGAATCGATTTTGCAACGCATCCAGAAAAGCAGTCTTCCAATATTGTCGTTTAGCGGTGTCATATCCCCAAAAATACCCGTTTTTCAGCCACGGATTCACTCCATACCAGCCATATCCACGGAACATCGCGGCCCGATTATGCGAGTCCCATTCTTCATTCCGGTAAAAACGAAGCACCTGCCCGGAAGTCCCGGAAGTTTCAGAAAACAACAACCGTCGAAAACTGTAATTCGTGCGTATTCTGTCACCGTATTCCAACAAAATAATTTTATCGATAGGAGGTATCTGTTTCAAATCATCCACCGATTGCATTCTTTCAGGGACAAATCCGGCTTTGGCAAAATGCTCCTGATAAAAGGGAGAATTGTTCCTGGCAAAAATGAGAAACTCCCGACATTTTTCAAACTGATAAACCCTCAACTTGTCGATGCTCCATCGATCCGTCTCTTTCAGAAATTCAAAGTAGGGCAACAAAGAAGGATTCCGACGCTTTATACCGGCCAGATAAATCAATTTATAGAACATGATCACTTTCTTTTTAGTCGCCGTTTCAAAAAATCACCCGTTATACTCAACAGATCAGCCAGCCTGAACTTGAAAATGTTCCGGGCCAGATGCCTGCAGTTTACCCTTCGGTAAGCCCTCGTTTTCACAAAAAGCCGTTTATAATACACTTCATTTTCGTCATTATGACGAATCCGCGCATTCAGTGTTTCAAACCGGTATTCCAAGGGAACCTTGTCTGTATAAGTCGGAAAATGATCCACACCTATTTTTACATAATCATACGTAATCTTATTCCCGCAGTTCAGGTCCACATTTATTATCGCAGCATACTTCGTTGGCTCCCAAGGCATATGGAATACACAATTCCCCAAAGAATAGAAAATATGCGTTCCATTATACTCTTCATACCCTTGTAAAACATGCGGATGCATCCCGATCACCAAATCGATCCCGCAATCTGCCATCCAATGGGCGAATTGTATTTGATCCCGATACGGACGATCGATAAATTCATTACCCCAATGCACATATGCAATTCTGAAATCACAACCGCCCAGCGATTCGATTTCGAGTTGAATATCCTTGTACTCTGGCTGCGACCAATACAAGGGAACCGCAGAGAAATGGTCCGGGCGCTGGCTAAAAGCCAGTATTCCTACCTGTTTTCCCTGATGTTCGAATATGCAATGCTTCCGGTCATAGCTTCCAACGTATCCAACCCCCATATCCTGCAAATAACCGAGCATTTCACGATAGGCCTCCCCTCCATGCTGCATCACATGGTTGTTAGCCACTCCGTACAAGTCAAAATGATGAATATGCGAAAGATTCTGCGGCTCTATGACAAATTGTCGTCTATGAAGTCCTGTTTTGTCGGAACTGGTGGCACATACACATTCGAAATTACCAATCCAAAAATCATCTTTCTCCCTGCGCAGGTTTTCAAACGGATCAGCCCCCTTCTTTATAGAAGAACCTACGCCAAACCCCGTATCGAAGAAGCCGTCCGTAAAATTAATATCACCTGTTATCCGAAGCATACTATTTCAGGTCCAGACGATTCAGCAAATCATCAGTAAGAACGTTTTTCATATTATAACATTGAGCCTTTTCAAGACAATGTTTCCGCAGTTGTGCAACATCCATCCGGTGCTCTATCACATACCGCATCCTCTCTTGCAGCGCCTCCCGGTCTCCCGTCGGAAACAGGTATCCGCAGATACCGTCACCTATCAATTCTTCGGCGTAATTCCAATCGGCCGCAATAACGGGCAAACCGGCAATGGCAGCATCTGCGATAACTCCGGGAAATCCTTCCGTTTCGTACATAGTAGGAAATAGCATAGCATCATATTCCGAGAGTATCGAATAATTCGCCTCCTCTTTCAGGTTCAGAAAGCCTTTGTAGGAAACGTTCGACAAATGTTCAACTTCATTTAGAAAACGCAATCGGATATCATCATGGATCGTTCCGTAAAAATCGACTTCGAAAGCATCGGCAAATCCCGCCTCGTTGAGATAGCGGACACTTTCCATAATATGAAAGACGCCCTTCCTTTCCGTCAGCCGGGAAAGGAAAATGAACTTTACTTTTCCTTTACCCTCAAACGGCTCGAAGGGGATATAGCTGAAAGGTTTGAAATTATAGGCCCGGATCGTGTTGTCAAAGCCTATTTCAGACCAGAAACGGGCAACCCCATCGGCTTCTACCACGATTTTCTTCAAACATCTGAAAGGCGCGGCCTTATAAGCCCCATTTTTTATGAGCAAAGGCATATTTCCACCAATCATAAAATAATAGAAATCTTTGCTAAAACAGAACCGGTTTATAAAAGATATGAGCTTATATGCCGTTGCATTAGATGTCGAAATAACCACATGGTCTACACTGCGAAAAAAGAGCATGTATAATATCTTTAACACCACAAACGGATTACGCCTCCATTTCATCGTATCGATATATCCGACATGTCTAAATTTCGTTTTAAAAAAATCCAATAAATATCGATTTTTAACAGTGTCTCCCGCCTGTGGTATGTTAGGAAAATCCAAGGCTCCGACTAAAACGACATCTTGTTTCATCACAATTTATTTCCTATAACCGATTATTTTTGCCGGCACTCCGCCCACAATGGCATAGTCTGGAACATCTTTGGCAACCACGGCCCCAGCCCCAATGATAGCTCCTTTACCAATAGTGACTCCGGGCAGTATAATTACCCGAGCTCCGACCCATACATCCGAGCAGATCGTCACCTGTTTTGTTGCGCCGTTACCCTGCAGGCGCATCGGAATATCCGTTCGGCCGGACTCGTGATTAGATGTGAAAACCAACACATCGGGTCCCATCATCACATCGTTTCCGATAACAAGAGACCTCTCACTTTACACCGGATACCCAACCCAGAGTTATCTCCGATACAAATACCGCTTCCGGTTCCGAAATCTGCACATCGTTCAATATTAACATTTCTCCCGCAGCCGTCAAAAACGAAGCGTCCGACAACAGATCGCATTTTCCGAAATACGATAGACAATCTAAATCCGTTGTCCGAAGCCGGCAAATAGCGTAATAACAAATAATACAACAGTAAAAACAGCAACTTCACAGGCGAACGCTCCATAGGGTATATGAATCTCAACTATTAACGATTCTTTACATTCCGAAACTCCAGGGCCTCTTGTTCTCCGTATGAGATCATAAACGCAACATATATCATCATCGTAACGATGACTTTGAGATTATAAAGAATATCTGCAGTCAATCCATACAACATTGCGCTCAGTAACAATGCCTGAATAAATACTCGGCTCCGTTTGGGAAGTCTCCTGGAAATCCATAATATTTTTTTAACCCACAAAACAACAAACCAAACAGCGATCAGACCACCATACATCAAAAGGGATAAAAATGTATTATGAGAAGTGGACCCGAATACCAGAAACGCGTACTTAATGCCGTATCCGGTTAAAAAGTAAGCCCCGCTATAATTGTGAATCATCTTATCCCAAATATTCAATCTTGCAAGTGTCGAATTATCGATACCACCGGTCTCCTGATTCTGATAAGAGTAAACTATCCGATGACTTACCTGGTCTGCAATCGCATCGAAATCTATTGCCGATGCAAAAACGATTGCCAGAAGGAGCAAGGGGACGGCAATGGAAAAGATCTTCTTTTTATAAAAAAACAGGATGTAAAATACGGCGGCAAACAACATAAGCCAACTCGCCCGAGATAAGGTAAGTGCTAAAGCATACAAGCATATTCCAATAACTCCATACAGCAATAGCCTGACAACCTTTTTCCCAGTTACATCGAAAGCCATCAGAAACATCACAATGCTCAGGGCCAGATACCCACCCAAATCCCAGGGGCCCTTAAAAGTACCGGACCCTCTCCAATACTCTCCGATTTCGCTCATATCCTTCCCATCATAAAAAACATGGAATGTATCGAAATCCCGCAATAATCCGATCGTTACAATCGATTGAAACGCGGCGGCAAACATAAATCCTCCTATGACATACTCCCGGTGCTCAGCAGAGCCGCACAAATCCGAATAGAGCAAAAAGACCAGCAGATATAAAATCCACAAAACACCGTCCTTTCCTGCAGAAATCATCGTCTGAGGTGCAAAAAGCACGCTCAACAACAATGAAAGCAAACCGATGATTACGAAATACTGAACCGTAGAACGACGCCAGGCTCTTGCAAATTTAAATTCGGGAACATGCCGTTTGGAAACGTAAAAAATAAAAAATGCCAGTATAATGAAAATAATATATAGTCCGATCTCGCCATAATTCAAATATTCCGCCCCGACAGGAAAACAAAATGAGAATACGGGAAGAAACAATGCCAGATATTTCCGGGACGACAACCCCAGAAAAAACATGGTTAGATAGACTATGGCAACAATGGTTTCCATTCTGTTAAATTGAAGTATAGAGCATATGCAGAGAACACATACTATTCGCTATACTGAATTTGGGCAAATGCGCGATTACATAAGACCGGTTCGACAGTGAAACATACAAATCCTTATCTGCATAAACCCTATATATGTAGTCTACAGCCTCATGTACATCCGTCGAAGTCAAAATATATCCGGACACATCCCGCTCTATTATGTCGTTGACGCCCAAACAAGGGGTACTTACAACCGGTTTCCCAAACCAGCTTGCTTCCAACACAACATTTCCGAAGCCTTCTCGTTCCAATGTCGGGTGAAAAAGCATATCTATATAAGGCATAAAATAGGTGTAATCCGGGAAATAATCAAAATACATGAAGCGATCGGAGACTCCGTGGTCTTTCAATATTTGTAGAAATTGATTGCGACACACCTCCTCTTCCTCGTTCTGAATCGGGGCAATCAGTAAAAACTTTAGATTTCCGGACGGATGTTTGTTGAAAAACTCGACAATGGTTTCCGCCAGAAAAAAAATACCTTTCCCCTTTTTGAACCGAATCACGGAAGCCACAACAAAGAAACCGTCCGTATCCTTTTGCAGGTCCTCGTTTGGAGAAGCCTCTTTCCCCTCCAGGCCATTGTAAATAATTACATTCTTGGGATTATCCTCTTTTCCCAGTACGCTCAGCGAGGCTTTCGATATTCCGACGACTGCATCTGAAAACCGGTAAATAAAAAAGCGATATAGAACAAACGGTATCCCTAAAAAAAGTTTGCGATTCAATACACCACGGATATGTGTCACGAATTTGAATCCAAACAATCTCAATATACAATAATGAAGTGCATCAATATAATGATGCGCATGAATAATGGATACATGGTGCTTCCGACAAAAGGCCGCTAACTTAAAAATATCGGTAAAAAACGAAAATACGGTCAGGAACAGGTAACCAAGATTCCACTTTTGAGCGAAATATTTTTCATAATACGCCGTATTTTTCAAATTCAGGAAATAGATATCCTCCGGATGCGGATAGCCGGGAACCGTAGCGGGAGCACCATACGAGATCAAAATCAACTTCGTATCGTCAAATGAATAGTTTCGGATTATTCTTTTGACGGAAGAGATGGCGCCGACCTTCGTTTGCCCCCAAACAATATGTGCTATCGTTTTCATGACTGTATGAACTTGTATAAACCGTATCTCAGATAATATTTCTGCAATCTTTTTAACCCAAAAGAATCGAAACTGTTTATCTGACGTTTAAGGGATTCGGATGCGGCGGTATATCGTATCGTATCGAACAAATCGAATAACTTCCTGAAATTCTTTTTATAGGAAAGGTGTTCCAGCGCATACTGACGGGCGGCCTTTTTCCGGGTAAGCACCAGTTGTTTGTCCGAAGCATATTTTTCCAATATTTCTGCCAATTCCGCAATGTCGCAATCGCATTGGGGCCAGTAGTAACCGTCCTGCCGGCTATAAAACCGTTTCACGGGAATCGTATCGCCGATCGATCCGTCGACAAATTCATTCATCGGAGGGTTATCCGAGACAACACACGCCAATCCGCAGGATATGGACTCCGCAATGGTCAGCCCAATCCCCTCCAAACGGGATGGGTAGACATATACATCACCCAAATGATACAGTCCCGGAGCAGTACATGTCCGGGTTATCACCGTGAGTTTGCCCGAGTTTTCCAATTCTTCAATCATGTTTCTCAAATCGGGGAATTGATCTTTCAGATCCTTTTGGGTATGAATTATCGTTCTATGGTCCGTTCCCACCAATGATAAGGCCCGGATGAAAAGGTCCGTTCCCTTTCTTACTCCGTTCATACCCGCCGAGTGGAAAAATGTCACGGCATCCTCATTCACCAAGTCCGCGTTCCGGGGCACAAACAACTCCGTGTCAGTCCCCCATGGGACATAAAATGCATTCGGATGCTTTTCAAATGCCTGGGAATGCCTTTTCGTATTGCAGATCAACGCATCATAAACATCGAACAGCGGGATGGTCCGCTCATTATAATAATCGATGTATGCAATGGTTTTAATGCCCGCCTCCTTGCACCACAAGACAGGCTGGAACCAATGCTGTTCATTAAACAAAACGGCTTCAATGTTATTCCGAGCTATCCATCGCATAAAGTCCTTTTTATGGATAACCGTACCGACAAAAGGGGAATTTATTCTTTTCCCCCACGTCACATTCGCATGATCCCAATTCGGATCGCCTTTCGCATACATCTCTCCACCTCTTGCATAAATGAAAACATGATACTTTTCAGCAAGTATCTCCTCGAACTGACGGGAGACATAGGCTGCGCCACGCTCGAACCAAGCGGTTACGATTCCTATATTCATTTTATACCATCCTTTATTACTCGCAGGCACTCACCGAACTGCCGTCTGTTTATACAAAAAAAATCACTATATCTCATATTCAATAATTTTACAGATTCCCGGATCAGCAGCAAGGAAGTCACCGCTGTGGTAATCACCACGGCCCAAACCGCCCCAATCGAACCGAAAGCCTTTATCAGAATGAATAAAAGGACGGCCACGATAACAAAATTGATAATCAGATTATACAAAATCTTCACAGGCCGCCCGACGGATGCTATCAGATTGATCGAAACTTCTTTAGCCCCGCTAAATAACAATGTCAGCAACATAACTCTTAACATCGGGACTGCCGGCAAGAATTCGGCACCATACAATATCCGAATGATCCACCCTGCAGCGATCTCCAGAGCCAAGAGCATGACACAATTGAATATCAAAAAAAAAGATGCTGCCAATTTCGTCCGCCGTCTCTTCTCTTCGTCTGAACAACCGGCCAGTTTTGCATATAGTAAAGGCCCGATAGCATTGTTGATAAATGTAGCGATCATGCAGACGGAAACACATCTTGAAAAGAACCCGACATCCTGAAACCCGGACACAAGCATCCAGCTCAATGCATATAACGGAGCATTGGATACAAGGGTCTGGGCCATGATATTGCCGGACATCAGTGTTCCAAGCTTTGCGATCGATTTGAATAAAGGAAAATTTATTTTTCTCTTCAGATGGAAATCCCGGGAAAAATATTTAAACAGAAGTGCCGCCGAGGCAATACTCGCAACTCCATAAATTATGAGCAGCGTACCCACCTCAATGCTATTTCCCATCCAATAGCAAATACTTATTAGGAACAGAACGCCCAGCGAAGCTACGATTTGCACCATCCCGTTCTTACCCACCTGCATATGAGCCAACAGCAACGGACGCATGGCCGTAGTGAACAACAGGGCCGAACTGCCCAAGGAATACCAGATCAGTGCCCCCGCGGAAATTACGCCGAAATAATCCGTATTAAAATAAACCAATCCACAGATGGACCCGATTATCGCCAGACTCACCAAAGCCTCGACCTTCAATGTGGTCGAAATAATATCGTCGATCGGTATCTTTTTGGCATTATGAAAATAAATACTGGCCTGTCCCAATCCCAAGGAAAAGAATGTGACCAATATCGTTTGTGTCGAGACAAATATCTGAAAATGTCCGGTCTCCTCAGGCCCTAATATCCGCGCTATTGCAATACTTACCAATAGGTTCACGACATAGACCGCCGCAGTCAGAGCAAAATTAAGAATATTGGCCTTTACAAAATTCATATATCAGAAGAATAACTCGACAAAGCCGTCATCCGGGCATATGCCGATTCATCTCTTTTCTTGATTAACCGGGCGGGATTTCCTCCGATTACGGAAAGGCTCGGAAACGATTTCGTAACAACAGAGCCTCCGGCAACCACACATCCTTCGCCAAGAGAAACACCGGGAAGAATAAATACGCGGGCACCTATCCAACAATTATTTCCAATCGAGACTTTCTTTAATTCCACCTCATTAGAAAACGGGATTGTCTCCGACTGATCGTAAATATGATTCTCACTATAAATCATCAGAAAGGGCCCCGTTACTACTCCCGTTCCGAATTCCACGCCACCCTTAGCGTCTATAAATGCATGATGTCCGATTCTGGTAAATCCATGCAGAATCAGATTTTCCGAATACCCGATATCAAAATGAGGCAGAATCGTAATTCTATCTCCCCATAATTTAGCATTTTTTCTTAGTTTTCTCAACCTGGCAGCATGACGGATATTTTGAATCCGACTGATGCAAAAAGAGAGTATTCTGTCAATCATAAATTCATGCGACTCAACCTATAACATATTTTCTAAAGGGCAACCTACTCAATAAATATGTAAATAGTCCGGATATAAGGAACGTTATCAGGAAAGTGAAAATACGGCTTTCCGTAAACAGCTCATATTTTATCAGCCAATCATGTATCAGCAAGTGAATCAGATAGATTCCAAAAGTCAAATCTGCGATTATAGTAATTGCAGAGTAAAATCCCCCCCCCTCGGAAATTTCAAGCAAAGGCCTCCTATAAACAGGGAAAGAGTAAATGCAACGGTAGGAACAGACAAATAAGCAATCGAAGCTGCGTCATTCAACAACAAAAGTATGGCCAATTTGGACACAACTCCGGCCAATAAAATAACCGATAATATTTTCCATCGGTTCCGGCTGATATAATCCCATTTGACTTTTACGATATAGCCCAATAGCAAATAGCCGAAATACCCATAAAAAGGCAAAATGGCAAAGAAAATATTCGTAAAAACCAACCCGTGATGATCGAATTCCAGAGCAGGGAAAGAGGCAAAATTATTGCCATTGAAGATCAGCGTTACTCCCCATATCAGCATATAGAACAGAAAGCCCCTGAACGTTACTTTTTGTAAGAAAGGCGACACAATCGGGATGAGCAGATAAACACCTATCAAGGCATACAGGAACCACAGGTGGGGAGCCGCTTCCAACGAGAAAAATGAGAAAAGGAAATCTTTCCAGTTCGTTACGCCACCGGAAATGACAAAGAACAGATTATACACCAGCAACCAGACCAGAAGCGGCACGATGATCCGGTCAAAACGTTTCTTTAAAAATGACATAGCATCCCCAGACTGAGAAATAAGCAGATAACCGGAGATCATGAAAAACAAGGGCACGGCACATCTGGTAATCGTAAATGACGCCGCATATAGCAAGTGTAAGATCGAATTAGAGCTATCGATTTTCGTATGATGAAGGACCACCAACGCACAAGCCAAGATTCTGAGTACGTCGATACTGATATTTCGGTTTGTTTTAGCCAATTCCATACATCGACTTCAATTTGTTCACAATCCGACTGCAAGCAAGACCATCCCCATATGGATTGACGGCTTTGCTCATCCGAGCATACATTGCTTTATCGTCGAGAAGGGACGAGACCTCCGCCATGATTTTATCATAGTCGGTTCCCACTAATTTAACAGTTCCGGCGGAAAGGGCCTCGGGACGTTCTGTGGTATCCCGCATCACAAGCACCGGCTTTCCAAGACTAGGAGCCTCTTCCTGAATGCCTCCGCTATCGGTAAGTACAATGGTGGATTTCTCCATCAGGTAGACAAAACACAGATATTCAACCGGCTCTATAAAGAAGATATTGTGCTGCGACGAACGGTCCTCGCCAAATATTTCACGAATAGGCGTCCGGACATTCGGATTCAAATGCATCGGATACACAAAGTCCACATCCGGATACTTCAAAGTCAAATCCCGGATAGCTGTGCACATATGGATGAATCCGTCCCCGAAATTCTCACGCCGGTGCCCGGTAATAAGCACCAGTTTTTTGCCCGCTTCCAATCGGTTTACATCATAACCGGCTTTGGTTAAAACACCGGCCAATTTTTGGTTGAGATCGGGAGATTCCTTAATCTTGTTAATTACCCAATAGAGGGCATCGATGACCGTGTTTCCCGTGATAATGATCCGATCCTCCCCCACCCCTTCATTGAGAAGATTTTGCTGGCTCAAACAGGTCGGCGCAAAATTATAAGATGCAATGCGGCTCGTCAACTGACGATTCATCTCTTCCGGCCACGGACTATAGATGTCGTATGTCCGGAGTCCCGCTTCGACATGGCCTACGGCTATCTGCTGATAAAAAGCAGCCAATGCGGCTGCCATACTCGTAGTTGTATCGCCGTGAACTAACACGAGGTCCGGTTGCGATTCGTTCAAAACCATACGCATCCCGACCAATACACGGGCAGTTATGTCATAAAGATCCTGCCCCTGTTTCATGATATCCAGATCGTAATCCGGGCGAATGTCAAAAATATGCAATACCTGATCCAGCATCTCCCGATGCTGACCAGTAACACATACGATCGTATTGAAAAGGCCGGGATGCTTTTGGAACTCCTTCACAAGAGGAGCCATCTTAATCGCCTCCGGACGCGTACCGAAGACAAGCATTACTTTCTTCATTCCGACAAACTATAATCGAGCGTCGATGACGGTCGTATCCAAACACCCTTTCACATCATAAATAACAGAATTGACAGCTGTCAGTTTTGTCAAATCGAGATGCATGAACTCCCCGTGAGCAACAGCCAAAACGACAGCATCGAATTTTTCCTGAGGCAATCGGTTCTCAATGCTTATTCTATATTCACGCTCTACAGCCATGGCATTGGCCCACGGGTCATAGATCGTGATATTATCCGTATATTCCCGCAATGTATGGTAAATATCGACCACCTTCGTATTCCGAATGTCCGGACAGTTTTCTTTGAAGGTAATTCCCAGAATCAATATCCGGGCATCTTTGACCACAATCCCTTTTTTATTCATACACTTAATGACCTGGCCTGCGACATAAGCCCCCATGCCGTCATTCAGCCGACGGGCAGCAAACATAATACGCGGCAAAACACCGTACACCTGAGCCTTTTGAATCAAATAGTAGGGATCGACGCTGATGCAGTGGCCGCCTACCAAACCGGGATTCAATTTGATAAAGTTCCATTTCGAAGCAGCAGCCTCAATAACATCGTGCGTATCTATACCCATCGCATTGAAAATCTTTGCCAATTCATTCATAAAGGCAATATTTACATCCCGTTGTGAGTTCTCGATGATCTTCGAGGCTTCTGCAACCCGGATGGAAGACGCCTTATGGGTCCCGTTCACAAGAACGGAGTTATACAAAGCATCTACCCGGTCGGCGATTTCCGGCGTAGACCCGGAGGTAACTTTCCGGATTTTTTCGACCGTATGTTCCTTATCTCCCGGATTGATTCGTTCGGGGGAATAACCAGCGAAGAAATCGACATTGAATTTCAACCCGGAGGTCTTTTCCACGACAGGCAGGCACTCCTCTTCAGTCACCCCCGGATATACAGTAGACTCATAAATGACGATATCTCCTTTGGAAATAACCTTTCCTACCGTTTCACTTGCGTCCCACAAAGGTTTCAAATCCGGACGATTGTCGTCGTCGACAGGTGTCGGCACGGCTACAATGTAAACGTTGCACGATCGAATCTCATCCAAGCGGGTCGTACATCTGAACCCTCTTTTCAGAGCCGCCTGTAACAATTCGTTCGAGACCTCCAAGGTAGCGTCATGTCCTGCCATCAGAGCATCGACCCGATTCTGATTCATGTCAAATCCTATCGTTTGGTATTTCGTCGAAAACAGACGAGCCAAAGGCAGTCCCACGTAACCGAGACCGATCACGCAAATTTTTGCATCTTGCATTGTTTGATATAGATTTTATTTTACGTTATCATACTCCTCGAACTTCGAGTTCTTCGACCTGAACTCCGGAACGGTCCTTTTCATCAGGCGGATCATGTCCGGGATGCTCACGGCACGCGAAAGCGCCTCCAGCTCCTCGGTAACCTCCCGGGCCTCTTCGTAGTCGTACTCCCGGACCTTAGCGATCCGGATACGGTCGTGCGTCGTCGGAAGCGTATTCTCCTTGTTCGACAATACCTCCTCATAGAGTTTTTCCCCGGGCCTCAACCCCGTGTATTCGATTTTGATATCCCGGTCCGGTTCGAAGCCCGCCAATTCGATCATCCGGCGTGCCAGGTGCGCGATCTTCACCGAAACGCCCATGTCGAACACGAAAATCTCATTGCCCCCGGACATCGTGGCCGCCTCCATCACCAGCCGGCATGCCTCCGGAATCGTCATGAAGAAACGCGTGATCTCCGGATGCGTAACCGTCACCGGACCGCCTTTGGCGATCTGCTCCCGGAAGCGGGGAATAACGCTTCCGTTCGAGCCCAGCACATTCCCGAAGCGCGTCGTCACGAATTTCGTCTTTCCCGGAATCTTGTTCTGTCCGACGGCCAGTCCCAACGACTGCACATAAATCTCCGCCAGACGCTTCGTGCAGCCCATCACGTTCGTCGGGTTCACAGCCTTGTCCGTCGAGATCATCACCATCTTCTCCACGTCGTACCCGATGCATTTGTCCGCCACGTTGCGCGTTCCGGCCACGTTCACCAACACCGCCTCGCATGGATTCTCTTCCATCAGCGGAACATGCTTGTAGGCCGCAGCGTGGAATACCACCTGCGGACGGTAGGTCCGGAACGCGAAGTCCAGGCGCCGCTCGATGCGAATATCCCCGATAACCGGCTCGAAATGCAGTTTCGGATAACGTTCCTCCAACTCCAGACGCAGGTTGTGCATCGGCGTCTCCCCATTGTCAAACAAAATCAGTTCTTTCCCCCCGAACGTCGCCAGCTGGCGGCACAATTCCGAGCCGATGCTCCCTGCGGCG
>CDYU01025898.1_pt1 | contig 18459 bp, 20 predicted proteins | sample 480701 | NCBI WGS metagenome assembly CDYU01 (sample SAMEA3182105, study PRJEB8094) | gut metagenome | biome: human; feature: gut; material: Stool; isolation source: human stools | place: Canada | collected 2013-02-26 | reverse complement strand
TTATGGCGGGAACAGCAGTTATTTTGTGTTTCAGATTCCATTAGAATCTGTTCCATCTGACTCCACACACCGGACGTTTCTAATTTCGACCAGTCGTGGCTCGTCATTTCGAGTTGAACTGAAACTTGACCGAGAATATTTTTACTGACGGTGCAGTCTAACATTTTTCTTTACCTCCTGTGTTGCTTTTAATTACATTGTGTTGACATTTCACCTATACGCTCTTATTCTGTAAATACCAGAACCAGCATGCTAGAAATTAAGAAAGGAACGTATCGTGAATAATATTGATTTTTCTAACATTGAACTTTCTTTAAGAGAAAAGATAGTTCTTCGTCTGCTCCCAATTTTTAAATTCAATAGGTTATTCAATTGCCAAACACTTGACTATCTTCATCGGCTTGGACTTCTTGACAGGCCAAATGGAATTTATACTGTAAACAGAGCTGGGAAAATGTATTTTCGCATTAAGCGAAAAGAACGGCTCCGATTCATTATTCCAACAGTAATATCAATCGTTGCACTATTTGCCGGATATGATGTATACAGGATTCCACTTCTGGGCGAAGCATTATTAGCAGTAAAGATGCTATTGAAATATGTATTGGGAAGTTTGGGTATTTTTTCATAAACCATTCAAGCAATGTCTTTCTTGGTTCGCAGAAATACCAGTGAAGAAACTTTTTTATTTGGCTCGTTGTTTTTACCTCCTAACTTCTTACCACCCCAGCACTAAACGGATTAAAACTGTTGCCACACTTGCTACAATTGCTGGAATCACATATTCCATAATTGGATGGCGTTTCATATTTTTCGCTCCTTCCGTTCTGGAATCTTCGACTCAAGAAACCTATCTGTTTTATCAGGATTCTTGTATTTTGCGATTGTTTCTCCAACCCCAAGAAAATATCCCTTGTCAAACTCTGACATATTGGGAACTGCCTTGGCTATTGATTCGAGAATCTTCTTTTCTTTCTCAGACAATATATTCACTCCTTTCTTACACGTTTTGATTCTTCAAAAGCAACTAAGTCACTTTCTGACACTCTGTAACCAGAGCCGTTCAGATTGATTGCCGAAAGTTGTTTATTCCGTATCCATCTCCACACGGTAGGAACTTTTACACTATATCTCCGAGCGATTTCTTCACAGGTGTAAAGACGTTCCAAAGAATCACCTCCTACTTATTTTTAGTTGCGTTTACCACTTATTTGTGTTATCCTAGTTAATGCCTATTGGTAAAGGAAAGGAGTGGTTATCATGACCCAACTTTTGAATTTGCCTGTTCCCTTTGCTCTTAATCCGTCCGTACTGATACCTCGACAGTCAAAACAGGTCAAAGACGGCTCTGATTGTTTTGTCAGCGATTAGGCATGTTGCAGAACCAAGACTGCGAAAGTGACAAGGTGCTTCAAGAAGCATTTGGTCTCGTCAGATGCGGCGTCAGCCTGCAAAGTACATAGGGTAAACAAATTTGGTAAAGAGCTGTTAGGGACGAGACCCCTAGCAGTTTCTTTTTATTTAATAGAAGCCTTGTTTCTATCAGATTGTGGTAAACGCTCAAGGCTTTGTGTTACCTTGTGTTATTATAATACCTCACTCAGATAGATTTGTCAAGCGTAAATCTCACAAAAAATTTGACAGAGTTAGATTTTTGTGCTACTATATACTTGCAGTTAAGAATAGGAGGTGAAAAGAGTGAATACCAGGATTCAACAAATAAGAAAAACTGCGAAGATGACTCAGGATGAGTTCGCCGAGAAAATCGGGGTATCTAAGAACTATGTTTGGATGATAGAAAAAGGAGAAAGAGTTCCATCAGATCGAACTGTCAAGGATATCTGTAGGGAATTCAAAGTCAACTACGAATGGCTGACTAAGGGAACAGGTGATATGTTCATCCAGAATAAGAGAAAATCCGAGATTGCGGATTTCGTTGGTTCAGTTCTGAATGGAGAAGCAGATAGCTTCAAGATACGATTAGTAGAAATACTTGCTAATCTAAATGAATCAGAATGGGAAACACTTCAGAAACTTGCGAACGCTTTAGCGGACAAGAAAGAGGAGTAAAAAGATAGGGACAGGATGTAACTCCTGCCCCTTTTCTTTATTTCAGTCCTAGAAATGATATTATAAATCTAAATATTGTATATAATTGGTCATGGTCTGCTTTTTCTATCATCTCAATAATCTCTTTCTTGTAATCCATAAATAACCCTCCCTATTGCAATTACCACCTACATTACAGTATATGTCCGGTTTGTGGAAATAATCGAACATTCGTTCACTTTTGCTATTACACCACTAATGTTCGCCCTTGGAAACTGCCAGATATACACCGATATATTTATGATTGCATAGAAATTATTCGTAAAATCAAAGATATAGTCTTTTTTGTTTAGTGGCAGGGCGAATAAAAACGGCGGCATGCTCTGCTTTATTTCATGGGCGCTATTCTTATGTAGGGTAGAAGATCTGTACGCATTTTGGACAGAATACACTTCTGACTCTTCGCGGATATAATCGTCTACGCACATTGGTAAATAAACAATGTAATTAAGCAAAAGCACAGCTCCTATTATAATTAGTATATTTTTGATTATTTTCATTTCACAAATCACCTAAAAACTTCTATTTACAACCAAATTTAACGATGCTATAATAAAAATAGCATATTTAAACACTTTTTTTGCAAATGGCGAAAACAACGCCCATAAGGGAATGATTTGAATGAAAATTGCGATTTGTGACGATGATAATTTACGAATTGAGATTTTCAAAAATAGCATTGACCGATATCTAAAAGAGCATGGTGATGGTGGATATACATTAACCACCTACACCAGCGGAAAGCCTTTGATCGACGATGTTTCAGATGGCGAATGGTATGACATTATAATTCTTGATGTCTCCATCAACGGAGAAAATGGCATAGAGATTGCCAAAAGATTAAGAAAAATCGGATACTATGGAAATATCACTTTTTGGACAAAACACAAAGAATATGTATTTGATGCACTTGATGTGCTACCGGTTCATTATATCATTAAAGGATCTGAGCATGGAAGAATGTATTCAGTTGTTGAGCAGACTCTTGAAAATATCCGTGAAAAAACGCTTACCATCAAGAACAAGGATTACTTTCACAGAGCTGAATTCCGGCGTATTGAATACATCGAAAGCCAGAACAAATACATAATGATCCATTGCACGTGCGGAATATCACACAAGGAACGAGGAAAGCTCAATGATATCGAAAAGAGTCTTGACGGAAGATTTTTGCGCTGCCACCAGAGCTATATAGTTAATATGGACGAGGTAAGCGAAGTAAGCCATTTTTTTACGATGGTATCTGGCGCAATCGTCCCGATCAGGCAAAGAGAACTTGCAAAAATAAGAGAAAAATATGAAAACTACGTCATTGGAGGGAGATAAAGCATGAGCGAAGAAAAAACCAAGAAGTGCAAACATTGCAAGATGGACATTCCAAAAGATGCAAAAATATGTCCACATTGTAGAAAGAAACAAAAAAGCGGAATATTAAAATGGGTTGTATTAATACTTATCATAGGAGTGGTTATCGGTGCTGTCACAGGCGAAGACAAATCCGCTGATAGTACGACAAAACAAACAGAAGCAACTGCTTCAGACAGTCAGAAACAGGAATCTGAGTCAATCGAATATATATCTGCATCTGTAAATGACATGATGGATGCCCTTAATAATAACGCTATGGGAGCGTCTGACAAATATAAAGGTAAATACCTTGAGATTACCGGAAAGCTCACAAACATTGATGCAGCCGGAAAATATATTGATCTCATGGCTGATGGAGATTTTGAGATTATTGGAGTTCAGTGTTACATCAAAAACGACGACCAGAAAGCTAAAATAGCATCTATGTCAAAAGGTGACACTGTTACATTGAAAGGAAAATGTACGGATGTCGGAGAAGTGCTTGGATATTCTCTTGATATTGATGAAATAGAATAAATGCTAAAAAAGACCGGCTCTCGCTACCAACGAGGACCGGTTTTTAAAAAAAAGAAAAATATTTTTACGTTCCGCAAAGCATAACGAAGTGAAACGTATCGCCTGACAAGTCATATTGTATCATCTTCGGTGTGTTCGGACAAGTCAGAAAGTTTGTTCGGTTAATAAGGAGGAAAAGAAATGGCAACTGCAAAAAAACTGCCATCTGGCTCATGGAGATGTCAGGTATTCAGCCACATCGAAGAAATCCCGTTATCAGACGGGACTATCAAAAAGAAAAGGGTTTATAAATCTTTTACATGCTCAGATCCTAGCAAAAAAGGGAAGCGAATCTGTGAGCAAATGGCTGCCGAATGGGCAGCAAAAAAAGAAAGTGAAGTATTGACTGCGCGATATGCTCCACCAGAAGATATGACATTAAAAGAGGCATGTAATAAATACATCGAAAGCAGAACAGGCGTCTTATCCCCTGGAACTATTAGAGAATATAAGCGATCTGTCAAAAGAGACATGGCTAAACTTATGCCATTAAATATAATGGAAATCACTCAAGAGGATGTTCAAGCTGAAATGAATCGTGAAGCACTTACTCATTCGCCAAAAACTGTGTACAATATGCATGGCTTTCTTTCTACTGTCTTGAAGACCTATCGTTCGGATTTCATCTTAAGAACTTCCTTACCTAAAAAGGTAAGACCGAAAATCTATGTACCTACATCTGCCGAAGTCAAAAAGGTAATTGAATGTACTGTAGGTAGTGAATTAGAGATACCTGTTCTTCTGGCAGCATTCGGTCCAATGAGGCGGTCAGAAATCTGCGCGCTTAATTCTGATCATATCAAGCAGAACATAGTACATGTCGAATATGCTATGGTTATGAATGATTCTCATGGTTGGGTTATCAAAAGACCAAAATCTTTTGCTGGTGACAGATTCATTTCATATCCAGGTTTTGTTGCAGATAAATTAAAAGGAATACATGGGAAAATAACAAATTTGAACCCATCGCAAATATCCGACAGATTTTCAGATCTGTTAGATGACAATCAGATTCATCATTTTCGATTCCATGATTTGCGTCATTATTGCGCATCTGAATTGCATACTCTTGGAATTCCAGATGTATATATTATGCAGCGTGGCGGTTGGGAGGATGATACCACATTAAAAAATGTATATCGGCACGTTCTGGTTGATCGAGAAAAAGAGATGAATGAAATTGGGAATGATTATTTTTCAAAGCTATGCAACACGGAATGCAACACAAAAAAAGAAAGTGCTGAAAAATAGCGTATATTAGGATTTTTCTTGCAGGTTCAAGTCCTGTCATCCGCATTTTTATGAAAATCTTGTATTCACTGGTTCTCGCAAAGAACGTAGTGTTTTCAATGGTTTCGGCAATTTCAAATTAGCTCATAAAATATGTTATTTTGCCAGTTTTGGCATAAAAAAGAAGAACTATGCAACACGAAATGCAACACGAATTTGATACAATATGTAAAAAAACAGCCCCAAGGAGTAACCTCCAAGGGGCTTAAATTTTATACTTTTTAGATGGCAATCAAATCTTTCCAGGTGTTCTTTCCGCATTCCCCGTCAACGCTCAGAACCCCGTTTCTGGATTTCTGATACTGTTTTAATGCATAAATGGTATTTGCATCTGCTTTTCTGGATAAGCTCAGTGCTTTCCCGTTTTTTCCTTTAAATCCTCTTGCGATCAAAATCTCTTGAAGCAACAGGACAGAAGTTCCTTCGCTTCCAAGTTTTACTAATTTTGGCTCAAACATATAACCGGCTCCTTTCGATGTGGTCGTTGATGGTTTTGTGCTAGTTGATGGTTTTGCGGTAGGCTTACTTCCAGTAGTATTGGTAAGTCCACTAAAATCAATCCCTTTTCCAGTAAATCTAAGACGATGCGTCCATCCGTGACTATACAGGTACCAGGGCTGTGTACGGATTTCATTTCCGGAGTTGTCCTTTGTATCGGCGGTTCCCTCGGATGATCTGGCGTGTACGATATTATTTTTATCAATCGCCATCGCTACATGACTATTGGATCCATTCGAATTATTGTCCGCCAGTTCCAGATCGCCTTTGATCATCTGCGCATGCGCTGTCTGATTCCTAGCAACATCCTCAAATCCGGCATTCAGCATCTTGAGCATATTGCCAGTATAAGAGCAATTCTCTTTGAGATAACGTGCCTGTTTGGTAAGCCCATTTTTGAGGAACGCATAGTAATAAGCAGTAAGCGCCAATGAGCTACAGTCGAAAGATTTCGGAATGTTAATTTCGTATAAACTCCTAATTCTCTGACTGTATCCATGACTGTTATTATTCGCAATATTCACTGCAAAGCTTACTGCATCGTTTCTCACATTCTGGATAATCTGTTCTTTTGTCTTTGCCATTGTTCCACTCTCCTTTGCTTCTGTATAATCTTTATAAAATATATTTCTATCAACTTTGGTATTAATTCCTGGAATCGTTGCTTTTGAGCTGTACTGCCAGCCAACACCCCAACTTGGACGTAATCTCTCAACTACTGTCCCGTTATCATTTGCCGGATATCTGGCAATCCAGAAATCATGCTTTTTGAGGTGACTGCAAATCACGGTATTGTACCAATCAACGTTGCAGTAAATTCCGAACTTATATCCTGCGGATTCCACGATTTCACGGAACGCATCAGCCATCTTGTGAATGCTTTCAGAGCCAAGTGTACGCTGATTATTGTGTTCCAAATCCAGAAATACTGGAAACTGAATCTTTCTTCCATTCAGTACGGAAACAACCTTTCTGGCTTCACTCCGGGCTTCGGATACTGTCGAAGCATAGGAATACTTGTATACTCCTACTGGAATTTTGTGTTTGTTGCAACCAGAAAAGTTATTCTCGAACTGAGAATCAATCACGTTTCCAACTTCTGTAATACGCAAGATTGCAAAGTCTATGCCGTAGTTTGCTACAGTATCCCAATTAATCTTTCCTTGGTGAGCGGATACGTCAATGCCTTTAATTTCCATATTTTCTCCTTTCACACCACGTATCTGTGGTGACTATTGCAAGTTCGGACACGTAACAGCCAGTGCTGTACAGTAATTCAACTAAAGTACACTCTATATACTGATTTCAATGGTGGCTCATGTGCCAATAGAACTGTGACTATTGGAGTATTGTATGTTGATTAATTCAATCTCATAAAATCAATATATGAAAGATTGACATTATTTACAATTTCAATTGTCTTTCCTGAGTACATGGTGACTTTTAGCTTACTTCCATTGATGATAACAGGATAAGAAATGCTCTGGTATGAATCAATCATTCTAAACCATGGATTCGCTATTATTTTACCATCTACTTCGATATTCAATGCCACGCCCAGAACGTTCGAAGTTGATGCTTCAAGATTTGCAAAAAGGTTAATATTTACTAAATATGTGCCTTTTGGGAATGTATAGTAATGTTTGTAATCAGTTGCACTCACATACTGTATTCCAGTAATGTTACTCCATGCATTCCCCCCGATTGCAAGCCCGAAATAATCGCCAGAGCTTCCAAGTACATAAAATTTACTTACGGCATAAAAACGAGCAGTTTTTCCTAAATTCGTGTTTAACGTATTTATCCCGAGTTTGTCTTTTAGGTATGTAAACAACTGAGAAAACGATATTTTCTTTAATACGTTCCCCTCGCCAACTATCAATGTGTCGCTTTCTGCCGGTGTCGCTTTTGAAGTCAGCGCCGACATTAATACTGTTTTTAATGATTCTGCCATAATATTTTACCTCTCTTTATTCTTTTACTCTCAGCATTGAGCCATCTGAGGTCGCAAGTGCTGAGCCGTTGCCTGAATCCAATACGTACTGGACATTTCTAACGTCAACAGCAATTAAAAATTTTGCTCCTGTCTGCACTATATTAGGGCTTATGCTTGCACCGGCAATATAGATATTCGCATCTGCCATACATATCACCCTTTCACTTTGATTTTATAATTATCTACCCACGTTTCGTCCGCAATTTTATACATGAATCTCAAACAATAGATTCCCATTTTTTGTGGCTCAATCAGCGCATCAAGCGTGTGATCGTTGATATTGCAGACCCCGGAATCTTCCACAGTTTCAGTCTCAGCATCCACATCAACAAAAATCAGTTCGTAATCCGCTGAAATGATGGAGAAAGGGATGTCTACACCGCATACCGGCTTTACTTTACTTTTAAATCGGATTTTTTCTCCCAAATCCATTATTGTATTGCTATCTACGTATCTAATTGCCATGTCCTCTCTCCTTTCAGCATATTTTATGTCCGCTGAAACATTGCTTTACAATCTCTGCCGTCAGCTGGTTCAGATTCAACAATGAACTGTATTCAATGTTCTCTGATTCTGCCGTGTATCCTCGTGGCACGAGCTTTCCGGCAATTTCGTGCCCTGATATCAGAAACAGTACAGTGGCGGCATAAGCTGTTAAGCCGCCACTACTTTCTGCATAGACTTCTATGACGTACTGTCCATCTTTATCGGCAGGGACTATTGCGTCCCAGATTTCGAGATCTGATCCCTCTCGTCTCTGGAACTCAATAGCGAACTCATTACACGAGCCATATACCCTTGTAATCATCAGTCATCAGTAACTGTTACAGAGATCACGTAAGTCTTGCCTGCATCGACCGGATTAGGCGTTACGCTTGCGGCTGTGATCTTCGGCGGGTTCGGGTCATACTTGACAGTTCTGGTAATGGTTGTTGTCTTACCGGCACTGTCTTTCGCAACGATATTAATTGTATTTGATCCTGCGGACAATGTGACCGTAGTGCTGAATGCTCCGTTGCTACCAACCGTTACAGATGCACCGTTGACTGTTACCGTAACAGGAGATGAGGTTGCATCATTGGTTGTACCAGATACAGTGATCGTGCTCTTGTTGGTAACGTATCCATCAGACGGAGAGGTTACGCTCAGTGTCGGTGGGACGGTGTCAATCTTGAACGTTACAGATTTCTGTGTAGCTGCGTTGCCATCGTAATCGGATGCGTCAAACCTAATGGTATGAGAACCATCGGTAAGAGCTGTTGCCGGTGTGTACGAACAATTGTAACCACCGGTTACAGCGGTCTTTGTAATGCCGTCAGTAATCTTACTTCCGGAATCGATTGTGATACCGATAGTAGACGGATTAACACCAGAATCATCATCTGTGACGCTCCATGTGATAGTCGGTTTGTTATTGGTAAGTGTTGCGGATGCAGTTGGATTGGTGACTGTGATTACCGGTGCAACCTTTTCTTTAACGGTTAATCTCAGCGAACTACCGATTGCGGAATCTGTCGCATCTTTGGTGGTCACGTTTCCAGCGTCGTCCGTTGCCTTGATTGTTATTCCGTAATAATGTCCACTCTGGCTGTAACTGGACCTACTTGGTGCTGTTACTGTGGCTTCATATTTACCCGTATTACTATTATAAGTAAGGGTATAAGCCTGACCATTTACAATGGCTTGTACTTGCTTTACTGACATTTATGTGCCTCCATTTCATAATTCATTCTATATTTAACTTTTCGCAAAGTTTATTAATAAGTTTCTCTTGTTGGTCAATTTTCTTTTTCTGTGCTTTTAGCATTGCAAACATAGCCGGTATCATGATACGTTCATTCCAGTCTTCAACAAGTCCATTGGCGTGTCTGGTGGCTTCTGGAAAATATTTTTCTACGTCTTCTGCAATGAACATTGGGATATATCTTCCTTCATTCTCATCCCATTCAACTAGATATCCCTCTTTATATTTCGCCCAAAGTGGTTCAATATTGTACCATTCTTCAATTTCTTGCTCCGAAATATCGCTTCCGATATCTTTATAGCGCTTTGAAGATGAAGATTTTAGCATCAGCTGTTTGTATCCTGTACGTCCATCCCAACAAACAGTATTTGATGATGTCGTATACTCCATGTCTTCTATCTTTGGCGATTTTGCGAAAGATGCAGGATTAGTAACAGTTAAATTTTCAAATGTACCAGTGTCAGCCGATACCTCTGTGGCATGTACGGTTAGACTGTTATCGTCCCAACTGATTCCCCAATTTTCGCTATTTTCGATTTCAATATCTACTTCATCGCCAAAGAACTTCTTGATATCAACAGGGAATATTCCATCGCTTGAAAACTGTACACCTGTATATTTCATGTACTCTGAATTTTCTTCGTAGCTTGTAAATACAGTATATCCAGAGCGATCAATTAATCCTTTAACAGCATTGCTGGCATCTTTAATTTTCAGATAACCGTTCCCATTCTTTTTGCCGCCCAAGGTAACTGTTCCACCAAGAAGAGCATCAAGGCTGACGTAGAGACGCCCATTGCTATAATATAATCCCTTCCAAGCCCCGTCATTAGTCAGAATGCTAACTATTTGCTCCTGCGTCAAATTGTCTATATCAATAACGACCGCCACGCTCTGCATATCCATCAATGTCGTAGTACCACCGGATGCATATAATTTACATCTAACATTCGTCACATCTCTAGGAATACCAATGGTTGAGCCATTGGAGCTTGCTACTGCTTGACCTGAACTATTTGTTAAAATAGAATACAGGTAGTGTGTTACTGTATCCTCATCGGTTGAACTAATATAAATGGTTTTCCAAGCACTTCCATCAACAGTTTCTTCAACGATAAATCTGCCTTTATAAGGTACTCTAGCAGCTGAATCACCATCACGATAATACGCTTTAAAGGTTATAAAGTTTGGACTAATCACTTTATCTGAACCACGTTTCAGCACGTTACAAGACGGCTCAATGATGTAGGTTCTTCCCGGTTTTCCATCAGCTCCCGTCTCGCCCTTAATCTTACTCCATGTATATTTTGTCGGGTCAGTGGAATCTGTCTTGGTGGTATCCGTATACTGGCCAATATACAGTTTATTAGTTCCATCAGAAACCGAAAAGCCTGTCTTTCCATCAGCACTGTTCGCGTAGGCAATATGTAGATAATACGTCTTTCCGTCTGTGCCGTTCGTTCCAGCAATACCATCTTTACCATCAGACCCCTCGAATTTTGACCACGTATATTTCTTCGGATCTGTGCTGTCATTCGGTTCATAGTCTACATAAGTACCTATATACGTGGACGGAGTTTCAGTCATCTGACTAGATGATGTCGGATTTGCCACGGAACTATATTTGATGTGGAAATATGATGTCTTGCCGTCTACTCCATTTGTTCCATCTTTTCCGGGAACTCCTTGTTCGCCTTTTTCGCCTTGCAAACCATCCAGTCCATTGACTCCGTTCTTTCCGGCTTTAAGCTTGGCAATCGTGAATCTTCTTGTGATGGACAAGGTTTGCAGGTAAGTGGCTTTAATATCCACCCATCCGTTATCAGCTATCAGTCCTGTGACTGTATAGGTGTGCGTATTGACATCCCAAGAGCCGGTCACGCTGTCGGATTTCGTAATCGTGTAACTGCAATCATTGGTTACATCCTGTGAGCCATACATAACTGACGCTGTAGTTGCCACTGTTGGAAATACCGGAATGTTTCCGTCTGCGTCAGATGTGATCGTCTGCGTATCGTTTGACAGCTGGAATGTCATATTCTTGGCAGATGCAATATTCTCATCCATGTTTTTCAATTTCTCGGGCAATGTCATATTTCCAATGACCAAAACATCTGGGTTGATAACAACCGTTTTGGTGTCCATATCAACTTGGAAGATAATATTTCCGTCTTTGTCTCTTACCGTCAATGCACCAGTATCAATGTAGTTTGCATTAATGCCCTCAGCGTACAGGAGTTTAGTTATCATCGTTCCGGTCAGCTGGAAGCCAAATGGATAAGTATTGCCACCATCATTTGACACGCCGATTGCCTCGGATGTAATTTTGATCACATTTTTCGATTCTGCCAGACTAGCCTTATCGTGAAAATATGAGATTGTGCTTCCGTCTTCTTGCTGAACGTAAGTCGCAAACAGTCCACTTCCGACAGAAAGAGACTCCTGCAACTTTTTGATTGCTAGCTCTCTGGCGTTTTTTTCTTTCTCGACAAGCCGGCGCGCTGCAACGATTGCTTTTGTGGCTCCAGAATAATATAGACTCATTCCTCTGATCGGGTCGTCAGCCTGTGTTTTTAGAGTAGTTTTTCCGTTAACTGTGCATGATACATCTGTTAGAGGAGTGACGTATTGGTTAAGATTACGATCATAGGTATAAGCCACGTCACCAAATTCCAACAATGGGTTGAACGCCATGTCTCCTTGGAGATTCCTAAATTTTGTACCGATAATGGAATCACCAATCTGTGCTGCCACTGTTGCAAGATCGGATTCACCCACAAGATTGTTTTCCATGGACAAAATGTAGCCGGAAGTTCCGTATGTTCCAGAATTATCACCGCTTATTATATTGATTCCGGTTATCACTATGTCGTCACTTGACACTGCCGGCATGCTGATATAATCTTTGAGTTCAATGCTCGGAGTAGCGTCCAGATTCCATCCAACAAACTGCAAGCTTCCGTTGCTGTCCAGGCGAGCGTTCGCTGTATCGAGCATGGCAGCCCATCCGAAAAGCTGACGATATGTCATATCTTTTGGGAGTTCGTTGATAATCAGATCACCATGTGCCATTTTCGAAAAACCAGCCGTGATACCAAGAGTACTGCATGCATCCCTCACCAGACTCTCGACCGTCTGCGGAAGAACTAGTTTCGTTGAGAAAACCGCGTTGGTCTTATACATATCATCCAATGCAGCAAAACTGAGAATTTCGCCGTACTGTTCCGGTGCCGTAATCGTATATACACCTTTATCAATGGTCTCGACCGTATCGGCATCAATCTGCATTTTAAGGTACGCATGGACTTTTGCCATGTAGAAGTTATAGTTTTTCCACTGGTCGGAAGTGTTGTCTAATTCCAATGTCATAGACTTACAAACAACACAGCCTATCGGGAAACTACTACTTTCTGCACAATCAGAAAACGAGTTATTGCCACTCATAATCTCATTTTGCACAGTCTTTACGGTTCCATCAGGAAAGGTGATATCCACCACCTCCCAGACAGGTTCGCCATCTGCTAATTTCTGCTTAAACGCATCAGATACATTAATCAAGTGGATTCACCCCCTGCATGTTACAAGATATTTTGGAATAGTATTCTTCACCAGGTGCCACACAAGCCAAGAAAAACGTTCCCTTTCCAACATAGAATGATTCTGTACGCCAATCATGGTGCCTGATGGAATAGTGGTACAAATTAAAAGGTTTCCCATGTATTATTGCGTTTATAAGTTCCTCTGCTTCGCTCACTGGTATGTTGCTAGCCTCATAACCATACTGAATAACCGTAAATAAAGGAACCAATATAGCTTTTCCAAATTGTGTACGGTTGCTTCCTTCGGAGTAAGTTGTTTCAAAATTACACGTCATATCCTTGTCTGGCTGAGGCATGCGCTTGCCATTTATTTTATATCTATCCGTTATAGATTTGCTCAATAATATAGATGCCATGTACTCACCTCCTATGCCAGTTCAAACGGATTTCTACCGCTTGTATCACGTCTTAATTTTGCTTCTTCAATAATTTCATCAAACACCGTCCTGCGATTGATTTGAGCGGTAAATCTGACATTTCCAGTGCTATTCTGCTGATGTCTTGCAAATGCATCATCAATGATATCCTTAATAACTCCCTCTGGTGCTTCAAGGTTACGTCCGTTCTTCTGATCGCCAAGGACAGCCAGAAATTCGCTTCTAGGTGGAATAACTGCACCTTTTGCAAGATAAGGTACTGTTGGAACTCTCGGAAATGTTGCACTAAATCCGATTGTTTTCTTACCGAACGGTGTAGGTACTTCCCACGGACCGAAGGAAAACGCCGATTCAATTCCGCCAATCGCACTGTTGACAGTTCCGATCGCTCTGTTGACGATGCCGATGACTTTGTTCAATATGTTTCGAATAGTATCTCTAATTCCGCCAAATATATCGACAACCTTATTTTTGGCTGATGTGAATTTTCCCACTATACCATTTTTAATTTTCTCAACAAGATTTCCAACGGTTGACCAAATTGCAGTCCATTTCTGATACGCGCTGGATTTGACGTTATCCCAAATCGTCACGATTTTAGACGCGAGATTCTTAAGACTGGAGCTTATAGCGTTGACAAATGTTGATGTTTTATTTTTAATCCAATCCCATACTTCCCCCGCAACTTCTTTTATTTTGTCCCAGTTTTTGTACAGCAATACACCAATCGCAATGCAAGCTGTTACTGCTGCTATAAAAATTCCGCCCGGTCCGACAGCTGTCGCAATGGCTTTGATTCCACCAATAATGCCGCCAGAGCCGGTCATGAGTGCAATAAGACCCTTAATGAAACTTGCTACTGTCGTTATACTTCCTGCGATTCTCGAAGCTAAGCCTGCAATCTTCGCTGCCGCAAATGCTCCGATCAGAGCTGCGCCAAATGCTTCAATGATTGATTGATGATCTGCAAAGAATCCAGCCAAATCAGACACTAGGTTAATCACTGTCGGAATTCCTGTTTCAATCAGCCATTTCAGCATTGGGAGAACAATATTGTTATAAATCCATTCAAGAACATTTCCGATAGATTCCAGAATTGGCGCAAAGGTACTGGTCAGGTTACTGATGGATTCTAGTAACGGATAAAAGTTCAAGTTCGCCGCCCATGTTGCTGTATCCTCTGCGATTTTTTCAACAAACTGCATAACCACCACAAGGGCGTCTGCAATGTTCTGTATGATCTGCGTTCCAACATTGTTCTTATTCCACGCATCCGCAAAACCGGATGCAATATTCCCGATAGTTTTAAGCACGTTCTGAGCAATCCTCAGCATGGTCGTAAGCATCGTTGTGCCTGTGCCATTTGTCCAGACCTCTACAAGGCTTTTACCTACACTTACAGCGAGCTTTTTGAGTCCATCAAGTGCGACTTTTGCTGCATTAATGGTATTCTTACCCTCTTTTTTCCATGCGTCCTGGAATGGTTTCCAGAGTTTCTTGAGCAGGTCAGCAAGTTTCTTTGCGGAATCGCTAATCTTGTCAAGTGCGGTTTCGCCTTCTGCGAGATTGCCGTAGTCCACATTACCAACTGAACTCGGAAGGCCACTGTTACCTGCTCCACCACTTCCACCAGATGAAGATGGTGTGGAAGATGAATTGCTGCCAGTAGATGTGACTTTGTGAACTTCATCAAGTGACGAAAGATAGTTTTTGGTTTCCTTATTCGCTTTTTTTGTTGCTTTTGCATTGTCGTTCGTGGCATCTGCCAGTTTCTCTGCATTATCTGCCGCCTGTCCATACTGGTCCGCTGTATCTGCGATCGCGTCTGTTCCGGCAAGACCCGCTCCACTTCCGCTCGTTTGACCGGAAGATTTCTTGCCAGTAATAAGCTCCGTGAATGACTTAAATGCGTTTGCCAGAGTCGCCAGTTTGCCGAGAAGAATATTGATTACTTTCAGAACAGGTGTAAAAATATTAATCAGCCCTTGTCCGACTGTTGCCTTGAGGGACTGCAACTGCAACTGCATCACTCGCACCTGGTTCGCCCAGCTGTCAGAAGTACGAATGAAGTCACCAGATGCGGCTGATAACTGTTCCTGCACAAAAGCAAAGCGGAGAGCAACTTTCTCCTGTTCAGTCATTGCAGATGTGGTCTTGCCGTAGCCATTTGCAAGTGCATATTGGTCAAGTGCCGACTGGGTCATTACCACGCCGAGGTCCTTGAGTGTTTCCGTTTCGCCCGTAAACACTGATTTCAGCTTAATATAAGCCAAGTCCTGACTGATGTTATAGAATGATGCTACGTCACCAGTCAACTGTGTTAGAGCCGTTGACATGTCGTAAGCCTGTGCTTCTGAGAATCCGAACGACTTAGACATTGCTCCGAACGTACCGACATACCTTTTTGCCATGGTTTCTGACAGTCCGGCTGAGGTCATGGCATTCTTTGCGAATTCGTTCACCTTATCCGACATGGTGGTAAATGTAACATCGACCACGTTCTGCACTTCTGCGAGGTCAGAGCCAAGTTCCACGCACTCTTTTCCAAACTGTACCAATTTACCAACAGCAAAAGCCCCACCAATTAACAGACCGATTTTTTTTACAGCACTTCCAAGGCCGTTAAATGACTGTTTTATAGCTGATACGCCATTTTGGACACCGGTTGTATCCATTCTGGTATCAATAATGACTGAGCCATCAGCAGCCATGCGTTCACCTCCTAACTATTTGAGGTTTAACATCTCATTCAGCGCATCCTTGTACGCTTGCTCCTCATCGCTGAGACGTGTTTTTATGTCAATAATATTCTTATTTTCCTGATAGAATTTCTTTTCCCATTTATCGAGCTTTTCGCCATTTGCCTTTTTTGAACGAATTCCAACTACGGTATTAAAAAGACATTCGCCAGATTCCATAAAGTATCCAAAAAACGTCCACCAGTGCATATAAGGCACTGCTCTGATTTCTTTACCGGCAACCTTGTTTACCGCCGGAACAATCATGTCTCCATCCTGTTCCCAATCCATCAAACGGGGCTTTGGGCGGTTTGGATTATCGTCAAACTGCCCGCAGTCGATGAACTCATAAGCTTTTTGAAGAGCTTCGCTTAAATTTTCTTCTGGTATCTCCCACCATTTTTCGTACATTATCTGAACAGCAATTATTGCTTTCGCTTCATTGCTAAAATCCGGATTTCCAAGAGCGATTAATATGCCTATTATTTTTCGAAAATCCGTTCTGATAGAAAAATCCACCCCACTTATGTTCAGTGAGGTGGGTAGCTCATAGGCGGTCATTTTGTATATTTCTCCACGTACTTATTGACTGCCGCCTGCATTTTCTTTTTTCTCTTTTCGATTTCCGGTGCGATTGCTTCTGCGATCTTGTCAAGTACGATGTAGGCGAATACCTGACCATTGCCGAATACAGTAGTCGCTGTGATCGGCTCCTTGAACAGGTCTTTTGATGCTTCATATCCGAGCAGATAGTTGATTTTGTCTTCGATCTGTTTGTTCAGTTCTGCCACTTCCTTACCAGATGTGACTTTTTGAATAGAGTTTTTAAGCTGGTCAAAGTACTCTCCCAGTTCCTCCGCACGTGCTGCTACATTGATATCAGTCGGGTTAAGCTTGAAAGAAGAAAAAACTTCGTCTTCGTTGTTGGTAAACGTGAATGTAAAAATTCCATCATCAATTTTGGTATTAATTACTTTTGCCATTTAGCATATCCTCCTTGTGTATGTGCTTATTCACTGTCAGCTGTGAATGTACCGGAACTGATATCAAATTTTCCTTTTACACGTTCGCCAACATAGTTGACAGTAAATGGAATCTGATAGCCAGATGTGTCACCGCCGTAGGAAGTCGGCACAACGTAGCAATCCTGCTGATATGCTTCATATTTGCCTGCTGTAGCTTCTGTCCAGAGATGAACCTCAACTGCTTTTGTTTTGAGGTTGTCGTCTTTGAGACGTCCATCTACAATCTTCTGTAACGCTGTGAACAGATCAGAAGTAGTGTCTGCATAGAACGGATCAGCGTCAGAAGAAACTTCATAGCCGTTATGCTTAAATGTGGATTCTCCAAGAATATTTTTAGATGTTTCGGTATCCGGGTTGAGTTCGATGTTGTACTCTTCCAGATCCTTTCCAAGACGCTCATATTTCGGTGTCAGCCCTCCGCAGAGGGAACCTGCATCAATATAATGAGCCATATATTTACGGTCAATTTTTCCTGTAACTGCCATAGAAATGTCCTTTCTGCCTATAACTTTTAAAATGCTGTGTAGGTTAGCGACTATCTCCAATTGATAGCCGGTTGTTACTTGTTATATTACTTCATAAGTATTTTCGTAGCGTACTGACAATGGCAATAACCAGTCCTGTACGCCGTTCTCCTGCGGCTCTGTACCGTAGGAGTTTCCACGGGTTATACGTTTTATCACTCGCCCTTGCGAAAGCTCTGGAAACGCATTTAAACGTGTCTCAGTGCCATTTATGACAACTGGTTCTCTGCATATCCATTTACCGAGATTATCCAAAAATTTCTGAACAGATAATTTCTGCCTCTCCTTGTCGGATGCTGTTCGGTATACCACATAAAATGGATACTGGCATACCTGATGCATTACGCCACAAACATCTTCTTTTTCTGAATAGATCAGCGCCCCGTTGTCTGCTGAAAACGCAATTCCCGATTCTTTGCCAAGTTCCTCGAATTTGATTATTTCATTGTCGTGTAGTCCCGGATACTGGTTTAGAAGTGCTTTCATGGCGTCTGTCAGAATGTCATATCCGGTTGCATCTACTCCGATAGGTTTATCTGCCATGTCTGCCACCTCCTGCCTGTGCTTTTACTTTGCGAAGCCATGTACTGCCGTATTTTCGTTTAGCGGCATCGAACCATTCAGCTTGTACCTGAG
>CDYU01041386.1_pt1 | contig 18534 bp, 10 predicted proteins | sample 480701 | NCBI WGS metagenome assembly CDYU01 (sample SAMEA3182105, study PRJEB8094) | gut metagenome | biome: human; feature: gut; material: Stool; isolation source: human stools | place: Canada | collected 2013-02-26 | reverse complement strand
ACGCTCTTGAGTTCTCAAACCACCACCACTCACCCACCTCGCAATCCGGAACCATCCGGACCACTCGCTGAGCGGCAGCAAGAGATAAACTTACAGCACGATCGCGATCCGCGCAACCCGGGCCGCATGAACAACGCGTGAACCGTTGGAAATCCAACGTTCCATCGGCGTGTCGAAACTTGACAAACCAGGCCCGACCAACCCCGCAACCACCGAAACCATCCCCGCAATCGCCCATTCCATCCCCGCAAATCCGCAATCGCATCCGCATTTTGCAACCGCAAAACGGCGTTACGGGTAACAAAAGCCGGAAGGGAAAGCCAAAACGGGACGGTCACGGGAAGAAGAACCAGGAAACTGCGACACGAATCGCAAATGCTACCAGCGGCGCCCGCAATGCTTGCCACCGATGCCAGACTTGCCATTCGCACCCCACGGACCGCGGCCTTCGCCATGCAATACACCCAAGTGATGTTTCATGGCAACCAGCATGATATGCGTATCTTCCAAACCGAGGTGGCGCTCCGACTTGCTTTCATCGAGCGCGCCCTGCCGCTTGGCGTATGCGTCCAACGTGTTATTGCCGTACGGATGCTCGCCGTCCGGAATTGACCCTTCATCCCAACGGCGGCTCATCGGCAACGTGTCGATAATCGTAATCTTGCCCGCACGGTAGCTTTCTGCATATCCAGCCACATTCAACATGAAGAAGCTATGTTCGAAACGAGCGTTGTGCGCTACGTACGGTTGCTGCTCCAATCGCTGCAGCAAACCGATTTGAGCCTCCGGCCACTCATCGAACAGGCGGAAGCCGGACGCACGATCACGTACATCGATACCGGTCAAATCGAGAATCAGCGGATTACCGAGCGTCGCGTTCTCGGCAGGAACGCCGAACGACAGACGCGACTGACCATACGCATCGCCCGTTTCGTAATAACTCTGCTCGTATTGGTATCCAGTAGGTGCGGCAGCAGGGCGAGGGGAAATCATGTTCATATATTCAAAGCCGACGTCGATGATGTACACACGCGCCGGGTCAGTACCGGTGGTTTCGATGTCGATTCCCATGACATTGTCCACATCGCGTCCAGGAAGATAAGCGTCACGCCAATCCGATTTGCGGTATTCAGCCATCCGACGCAACTGCGCCGATTCAGCGGATTTCGTTTCCGAACCGTAATCAAACAACGTGGAGCCGCCCGGATTGGTTACTCCACTCAGGTTCGCGCGCGACATGGCATAGTCACTGGCTCGCTTCTGACTTTTCTCTGCGGCACGACGGGCGGCGCGGCCGTTAACGATGTCAGCGGTTCGATCCTGAATATCATCCAACGACACTCCCCCGGAAGCCAAAGCCGAACCGGGCAGCAGCACCGGAACCGTCACGCGCTCACGTCGTTCCTCGGTGACCGTCCACAATCCCATCGCCACGCCAATCTGTCGCAGAACAGCGATTTCGTCGCACAACCGACGGTTCGCGTAAGCAAGCGCGCGCGGCAGCCGATAGGAAGCGATAAGTCGGTCGTAATCCATCATGAACGTGCTGTTGCACTGCGCGATGGTCGGTTCGAGCCGATCTCGAATCGCAAGATCATCTTTCAACAGGGCGTGCAGCTGCGGGGCGGAAAGTTGCGGCGACGAGGACCGCAGCATTGCCAACAAATCAACGTGTTGTCTTGTGGCGGCACCAATGCCGTTACGCAGGTCAAGGGAAGACACCCATCGCCAGTCGATCGGCTGGTTGTCGGCGTCATTCGGCATCGATGCCGACCATTGTTCGATGTCCTGCTTCGCGTCATCCAGCCAGGAAAGATTCATCGTCGATTCGTTCATACCTGCCCATCGTAGCCGATACCCACCTTCAGCGTGTAAGAATGTGCAACAAACCAACGTGCGCATTCCTCTTTGTGAGAACACAACCATGCGAGTTCGAATGACGGTGTTCATTACGAAACCGCGCGCGGATACATCCATGCGAAACGGTTGCCATACGAATTTTCACATAGCGCAAATGTGACCATTTCCCAGCAAAAATCCAGAATCGACTTTCATTTTTGAATCCCGGAACGCAATAAACGTTCCAAATCAACGAAAGGAACTGCAATGTCAGAAACACATTCCACCACTGAAAACAACAATTCGCATTGCTGCGACAACACCTGCGGCAATGCCGACGACCGCGTTGTTCCTGACAGCGTGGAAATCAATCCGCTGTTCGCCCGTCCGAAGGAAGCCCAGGCGTTCTCGAAATTTACCATTCCACAGAAGGGTAGTCTGCCGGAAACCGCCTACCAAGTGGTGCATGACGAGGCCATGCTGGATGGCAACGCGCGACTCAATCTTGCAACTTTTGTGAGCACGTGGATGGACGATCATGCGAACCGCCTGTACATGGAGGCGGCCGACAAGAACATGATCGACAAAGACGAGTACCCGAAAACCGCCGAAGTCGAATCGCGCTGCTGGCACATGCTCGCCGATCTATGGCATGCGCCCGATCCAATGAATGCCATCGGAACCTCCACCATCGGCTCGTCGGAAGCTTGCATGCTGGGCGGACTCGCGTTGAAGCGCCGTTGGAAGGAAGCCCGCGAAAAGGCCGACCTGCCGACCGATCGTCCGAATCTGGTGATGAGCAGCGCCGTGCAGGTGTGCTGGGAGAAGTTCTGCAACTATTTCGACGTGGAACCACGCTATGTGCCGATTTCCGAGGACCACAAAGTGCTCGACGGCCATGATCTCGACAAGTATGTCGATGAGAACACCATCGGCGTGGTGGCCATCATGGGCGTGACCTATACGGGTATGTATGAGCCGGTCGAACAGATCAGCGAAGCACTGGACCGCATCGAGGAGCGCACCGGACTTGATGTGCGCATCCATGTGGACGGCGCTTCGGGAGGTATGATCGCACCATTCATCCAGCCGGACCTCGCATGGGACTTCCGCGTCAAGCGCGTCTACTCCATCAGCACCTCCGGTCACAAGTACGGTCTGGTCTACCCCGGTTTGGGATGGATCGTATGGCGCGAAACCGCTGACCTGCCGGAAAGCCTTATTTTCAAGGTGAGTTATCTCGGCGGCGAAATGCCGACTTTCGCACTGAACTTCTCCCGTCCGGGCGCACAGGTACTGCTGCAGTACTACATGTTCCTGCGTTTGGGATTCGACGGGTATCGAAGGGTGCAGCAGACTTCGCATGATGTGGCGAAATATCTGTCGGGCGAGATCGAGCAGATGGATGATTTTACGCTGTGGAACGACGGTTCCGACATTCCGGTGTTCGCATGGATGCTCAACGACAAGCCGGATCGCAAGTGGAATCTGTACGATCTGCAGGATCGGCTGCGCATGAAGGGATGGCTGGTGCCGGCTTATCCGATGCCGGTGGATCTGACGCAGGTGACCGTGCAGCGCATTGTGGTGCGTAACGGTTTCAGCCACGATATGGCCGAAGCGTTCATCAAGGATTTGAAGTCGTGTGTGAAGTATCTGGACGGACTGCGTTCACCAATGCCAAGCGAGGCTCGTGCATCCGGATTCCACCACTGATATTTCGCGGTCATTCCACGAATTCCATCGTTTCCCGCATTAAGGAAATTCATGTTCATTCCCACAACGATTATGTTTACGAAAGCTGGCTGCAATGACAGTTCATATGAAAAAGCCGCTTGCTGTGGTAGCGCACGATGCAAGCGCAGCTGCACATCCCGGGTCCGCACGTTCCACGACGAACGCTGCGACGGCACCGACAACAACGCCACGCAATCCGTCTGCCGTCGCAGGAAACCGCAATCGTACGGGCATACCTGCGCATGCCGGGGCGAATAGAGGGAACGGCGCTGACGGGCACGGCGCAATCGCAAGCACGGCAACCGTTGCCAATAAAACCGGCAAAACCATGATGACAGTCAGCCAACTGGCGATGTTGACCGTGGTGGCGGTGGCCTCGCTACGCTCTCTGCCGGCCATGGCCGATTATGGTCTCGCTTCCATTCTGCTGTATCTCATTCCGGCGGTCGTTTTCCTGGTGCCGACCGCGCTGGTGGCTGCCGAACTGGCCACCGGCTGGAAAGGTGGCGTGTACGTGTGGGTGCGTGAGGCGTTCGGCAATCGCATCGGATTTCTCGCCATTTGGCTGCAGTGGATTCAGAATGTGGTGTGGTATCCGATACAGATTGCGTTCATCGCCGTCAGCCTGTCGTATGTGTTCGGCATGGGTGGCTTGGGCAATAATGGCGTATATGTGGCCGCGGTGATCATCGTGTTGTATTGGGCAAGCACGATGGTGGCGTTGCGCGGCGGCAATCTGTTCGCCAAGGTCGGGTCGATTTCGGGACTTATCGGCACGCTGTTTCCTGCGTTGCTGCTTATCGTCTTCGGCATTATCTGGCTGGCGATCGGTAAGCCAGTGCAGACCTCCCTGCACGCATCCGCGCTGCTTCCGCCGTGGACGGGCATCGCGTCGATTGTGCTAATCGTATCCAATGTGCTCGCCTACGCGGGTATGGAGGTCAATGCCGTGCATGCCAACGACTTGGAGCATCCGGGACGTCAATTCCCACGCGCCATTGCACTAGCGACCGCGCTGATTCTGCTGGTACTTGTGCTGCCGACTTTGGCAATCGCCTTTGCTGTGCCGCATCGTGAGCTGGGGCTCATCGACGGCATCAATCTGGCGTTCAGGGAGTTCTTCGACCATTTTGGCATGGGTTGGGGCACTCCGGTGATTTCGCTGCTCATCGCGCTAGGCGCGTTCGCTTCCGTGGTGGCTTGGATAGCTGGTCCTTCTCGCGGTTTGCTAGCGGCCGCCCGCACGGGACTGATGCCTCCCGCGCTGCAGAAGCGCAATGCCCACGACGTGCAGGAAGGCATTCTGATTCCGCAAGGCATTATCGTGACCGTGCTGGCGTTGCTGTTCGTGTTGATCCCCAATGGCAACACGGCTTTCGCGACGCTGGTGGATATGGCGACCGCGCTGTATCTGGTGATGTACATGTTGATGTTTGCCGCCGCGATTCGTCTGCGCAACACCCATCCAGAAGTCCGCCGCACGTATCGAGTTCCTGCGATTCGGTTGGTCGCGGGCGTCGGTTTCGTCGCTTCCGCCGCGGCATTCGTGTTGACTTTCGTGAGACCGGCTGGTTTCACCGGTTTGGATAGCGTTTCATATGCGATTCTTGTGGCTGTAGTCGTGCTTGTGCTCGGTTTACCGCCGCTGGTGTTGTATGGAATGCGCAAGCCTGGCTGGGATCTGCGTTCGGATGCCGAGCGGAACACGGATACGTACGATGTGCTAGTGAATCCGGAATACTGAAATATTGGAATATTTGGAATACTCATGTTTCGAACATTCCAATAATCCCGAATATGATGAATGCCTCCCAAGTGTTCGCCTGGGAGGCATTCATCGTTCTTGTCTCGTTCGTTTACGCGATTACAGTTCGAAGCCGAGTTCGGCCGCCGCTTCGGTCGGTACCGGATCCTCGCACCAGAAATCCTCAAGGTTCTCATTGGTGGTCAGGCTTCGGATTTCGGCCTGGTCGATGTACAGTTCACCGCTCAAATGGTCGGTTTCATGCTGGAAGATGCGGGCCGGCCAGCCATGCAGATGTTCCTCATGCTTGTTGCCGTCCTCATCCTGCCAACGGGCGGTGATGTCAAGCCAACGCTTGCGTACGGCCTGGTAACCGTCGAAGCTCAGGCAGCCTTCGTAGAAGCTGCGGGTTTCGGTGCCGATCGGCTCGTAGCTGGGGTTGATGATGGCGTGGAAGGGGAATTCCGCAGCTTCGCGCGGATCGCCATCGTCGCCTTCGCATACGTGGTCTTCGACGACGGCCAAAGCCAGACCGAGACCGATCTGGGTGGCTGCGAGGCCCACGCCCGGCGCTTCCAGCATGGTGGTGCGCATGGTGTCGATGAGCTTGTCAAGCGTTTTGCGGCTCAACTGGCCGTCGTAGGCGATGGTCTGCTGGCGTAATACCGGTTCGCCGGCCTGCACGATCGGCATGATTTTCTCTTTGCCGCCGGTTTTGATGAGCTTTTCGACCTCGCGGTTGAGTTCGAGGTCCACTTTCGAGTTGTGTCCGAACATGGGGCATATCTCCTTGCGGGCTCTTACAGGGTGAGTTCGTCGGCGACGACCTTGGCGAGGCGATCGCACACTTCGTCTGCCTGCTGCTGGGTTTCGGCTTCGGCCATGACGCGCACGAGCGGCTCGGTGCCGGACGGACGCAGCAGCACGCGGCCGGTGTCGCCCAGCAGCTTCTCTTCGCGTTCCACCGCGGCCTGCACCTTGGCGTTGGTCTTGGCGGCCATCTTGTCCACGTTCGGCACGTTGATGAGCGTCTGCGGCAGCTGCGGGAAGTCGGCGGCCAGTTCCTTCAGGCTCTTACCGGATTTGACGACCTCGTTGCACAGGGTGAGCGCGGTCAGGGTGCCGTCGCCGGTGGTGGCGAATTCGCGGTTGATCACGTGGCCGGACTGCTCGCCGCCGAGCGAATAATCGCCTCGCAGCATCTCTTCGAGCACGTAACGGTCGCCCACGTTGGTCTGCACGGTCTTGATGCCCATGGAACGCAGGGCCAACTTCAGACCGAGGTTGCTCATCACCGTCACGACGAGGGTGTCATGGTTGAGCTTGCCCGCGTTCTTCTTGGCGCGCGCCAGAATGCCCATGATCTGATCGCCGTTGACCATGTTGCCATCCTCATCCACGGCAAGGCAACGGTCGGCATCGCCATCGAAGGCAACGCCCATGACGGCGCCGGAGGCCTTGACCATGGCCTGCAGCTGCTCAGGATGGGTGGAGCCGGCGTTCTTGTTGATGTTGTAGCCGTCCGGCGACGCGTTGATGACGGTCACGTCGGCGCCGGCGCGGCGCAAGGCTTCCGGAGCGACCACGGACGTGGCGCCGTTCGCGCAATCGGCCACGATCTTCAGGCCCTTCAGCGGCGTCGGCTGCGACTTGTCCGGACCGACCGGCGCGATGGCGGAAACCAGATGGTCGATGTACAGGTTGGTTGCGGTGGCGGTGTCATGGCTGACACGACCCACGCCGGCGCCGGTAGGACGATCCCAATCCTGGCCGAGCACCGCTTCGATCTCGTCTTCCTTGGTGTCGGGCAGCTTGAAGCCGCCGCGGGCGAAGAACTTGATGCCGTTGTCGGGCATCGGATTGTGGGATGCGGAGATCACCGCGCCCATTTCCACGTTGAGCACGGACGTCAGGTATGCGACGCCCGGCGTCGGGATGATGCCGGCGTCGATCACGTCGAAGCCGCCGGCGGACATGCCAGCGGACAATGCGGCGGCAAGGAAATCGCCGGAAACTCGTGTATCACGACCGACCAGCGCACGGCGACGGCTTTCGAATTCGCTCCGCTCGTCATCGCCCAGCACACGCACCGCGGCGTCACCCAAATCGAGCGCCAGCTGTGCCGTCAAATCCCTATTCGCCAATCCTCGAACGCCGTCGGTTCCGAACATACGTGGCATGAGTCTCAAATCCTCGCTATCTGCAAACGATATTTCCGTGACCTATCGTACTCAACCGTGCCGCCGAAACCAGCAGGTGACGACGCAATCGCATAACACTTCACAATTCAAAGCATTTCACGGCGCGCAATGCCCTTTTCGTGTCGCACGACTTTGCTTTCAAGGCGGAAAATCAAGTCGTGCGGCAACACTTGATAAAGAAATACCCCCTAACTATCATTTTCCGTTGAAAACCAGCAAAAAATAAGAGTTAGAGGGTATGAAAGCCAGCACGCTTGTCGCACAACTTTGAAAAATGCCTCCAAAATCAAAGTCGTGCGACGACATGACGGCTCTTAAGCGGGAACGTTCCTGTCGCCCCTGCTATCAGAGCGCGGCGTTGAAGTCGCGCACTTTCAGCGTGCGGTGAGAAGCCTCGACGTTGCCACGCACAATGCGCTGCAAGGCGTTGTCCGCGTCCTTATGGGAGGCGAGCCAGGCGTCGCCCAGCTCCACGAGCTTCGCCGGATCGGCATAGCCCGGATACAGGCCTTCGAGCAGCGCTTCAGCCATGTGGAAGGTCTTGTGCTCCCAAATCCAGTCGGCGACCTCGAAATACTTCTCGGCGTACGGTTCGGCCAAATCGGCGCGCGGGGTGGCCGCAAAGCCACCGGCCACAGCCTCGAGCTGCATGTTGGTCAGCTCGTCGTTGTGCAGGGCCTCGTTCCAAGCCCATGCCTTCGCTTCGGCGGTACCGGCCACGGCGCGTGCGCCATAGGCGAACTCACGGTTCTCGGTGGTTTCGCGCTTGGCCAGTTCGGCGTCGATTCCCGCCTGGTCGATCGCGTTGACGGTGCTCAGCGCGTTGATGATGGTCCAGCGGAAGTTGTTGTCGATTTCCAGACCGTCGAATGCCACGGAACCGTCGAGCAGGCCCTTCGCGTTGGCGACGAACGCCTCGTCGCCCGGCTCGCCGTAGCCTAGGTAGGCGGTGACGAGTTGGAACTGTTCGTCGGAGCCGGCCTTGGCCTGACCCGCCAGCTTGAACAGTTCGGCGGCCACATGCTTCACGATCTCGGCACGCTCTGCCGGAGCGGTGTAATGCCATGCGGTGGTGCTGACCTGTGCCAGCGCGTAACGGAAGGTGGTGGACTCGTGTTCGGTGGCGAGCGCGGCCAGCGAGGTGTCGATGAACTGTCGTGCCGGCAGTTCGCCGTCGCGGGTCATGTCCCACAGGGCGAGCCAGAGCACGGAACGGGCGAGCGCATCGTCGAAGCGGTACAGGTTGCTTGTCGCGAATGCGAGGCTCTTGTCGTCGAAACGCAGCTTCGTGTAGGTCAAGTCGTCGTCGTTCACCAGGATCAGCGACGGACGTGCCTTGCCGGCGGCAGCATCTACGACCGTCAGTTCGCCGTCGACGTCCAGTTCGAAACGGTCGGTGCGCACGATCTTGCCGGTTTCCGGATCCTCGTTGTAGAAGCCGACGGCGAGACGGTGGGCGCGCAGCACGGGATGCTCGGCCGGAGCGGTCTGGCGCAGGGCGAGACGCTTGATGGTGCCGTCCTCGTTCTCTTCGACTTCGGTGGCGATGGTGTTGATGCCGGATTCCTCAAGCCACTGGGCGCTCCACGCCTTCAGGTCGCGGCCGGAAGTGAGTTCCAGTTCGGCGAGCAGGTCGGCGAGGGTGGCGTTGGAGTAGGCGTGCTTGTTGAGGTAGTTGTTGATGCCCTTGAAGAACTTCTCACGGCCCACGTAGTACACGAGCTGCTTCAGCACGGAGGCGCCCTTGGCGTAGGTGATGCCGTCGAAGTTGACGTAGGTGTCGTTGAGGTCGTTGATCGGGGCGACGATCGGGTGGGTGGTGCTCAGCTGGTCCTGACGCAGCGCCCAGCTCTTTTCGCCGGAGCTGAAGGTTGCCCAGGCGTCCTTCCATTCGGTGGCTTCGGCGGTGGCGAGGGTGGACGTGAACTCGGCGAAGGATTCGTTGAGCCACAGGTCGTTCCACCACTTCATGGTCACGTAGTCGCCGAACCACATGTGGGCGAGCTCGTGCAGCACGGTGACCACACGGCGTTCCGCGTAGGCGTCGGTGACCTTGGATTCGAACACGTACTGGTCGCGGATGGTGACCATGCCGATGTTCTCCATGGCGCCGGCGTTGTACTCCGGCACGTAGATCTGGTCGAACTTGGCGTACGGGTACGGCACGCCCCAGGTCTTGGCGTAGAAGGCGAAGCCTTTCTTGGTGATGTCGAACAGGTAGTCGACGTCCTTTTCGAAGGCTTTGGCGAGCGCCTGGCGGCAGTACATGGCCATCGGCACGGTGCGGCCGTCCTCATTGGCGTATTCGGTGTGCCATTCGGCGTACGGTCCGGCGCAGATGGCGGTGAGGTAGGAGCTCATGGTTGGGGTCGGCTCGAACACCCACAGCTTGGTGGTTTCGGCGGCGTGATCGCCGAGCGTGCCTTCCTCGGTGACGGTTTCGTTGTCGGTCACGGAGGAGGTGGGCATGTTGGACGTGACGATCCAGGATTTGGCGGCGAGCACGGAGAAGTCGAACACGGCCTTCAGATCGGGCTGGTCGAACACGGCGTAGACGCGACGGGCGTCCGGCACCTCGAACTGGGTGTACAGGTAGACGTTGCCGTCGGACGGGTCGACGCTGCGGTGCAGGCCTTCGCCGGTGTTGGAGTACTGGCACATCGCCTTGACGGTGACCTCGTTGTGCTCCTTGAGGTTCTTCAGTTCGATGCGGCTGTCGACGTACGCTTCAGCCGGGTCGAGGGTTTCGCCGTTGAGGGTGATTTCGCTGACTTCGTTGGCGATGAGGTCAAGGAAGCTTGACTCCCCCGGCTTCGCGTCGAAGGTGATGGTGGTTTCGGAGCCGAAATCCTTGGCTCCGCGGGTCAGGTCAAGCTTGACCGTGTAATGGATTGGCGCGGCGATGATGCTTTTGCGTTCTTCCGCTTCGATTCGGGTGAGGTTTGCTCCTGGCATGTCACTCCTTCTTTCTGGTAACAGAAGGCGGCGCGATCAGTTGTGCCGATCACGTCGCCTTGATTCAATTTATGGTAAATTTACGGCTTATTTCGCGGCGTTCAGTCCCATCGCGTCGTCCACGTCCTGCGCGATGTCGGCGACGACGGGGACGATCATCGGCTTGCGGTGCAGCTGTCGTGCCACCCAGCCGCCGAGCGTGCGTCGCATGATCTGCTGCAGCTTGTAGGTGTCGCGCGTGCCCTGCATCATCGCGTCCTGCAGCTGCTCGACAATCTGGTGACGGACCTTGTCGAACTCGCTTTCGTCTTCCGCGACCGCGTTGAGGTAGATCTTCGGGCCGGTGATGACATCCGCGGTTTCGGTGTCGACGACCACGAAGCTGGACACGAAGCCTTCGGTGCCGAGGATGCGGCGCTTCTCGAGTTCTTCGTCGGTCAGTTCGCCGACGGAATCGCCATCGACGTAGACGTAGCCGCACGGCACGGAGCCGACGACCGCGGCCTGGCCGTGGTACAGGTCGACGACGTCGCCGTCTTCGGCCAGCACGACGTTCTGCGGATCGACGCCGGTCTTGACGGCGATCATGCCGTTGGCCACCAAGTGGCGGTTTTCGCCGTGGATAGGCATGGCGCACTTCGGCTTGACGATGTTGTACATGTACAGCAGCTCGCCTTCGTTGCAGTGGCCGGAGACGTGCACGGCGGCGTTGTCTCGGTTGACCACGCGGGCTCCGAGCTGCACGAGCTTGTTGATGACCTTGTAGACGCCATGCTCGTTGCCTGGAATCAGGGAGCTGGCGAGGATCACCGTGTCGAACTCGTTGATGGTGATGTCACGATGGTTGCCGTCGGCGATGCGGCCGAGCGCGGCCATCGGCTCGCCCTGGGAGCCGGTGCACATGTAGACGAGCTTGTCGTCCTGCACGTCATGGGCCTGCTTCAGGTCGATGACGGTGTCCTCGGGCAGACGCAGGTAGCCCAGATCGGCGGCGATGGACATGTTGCGGACCATGGAACGTCCGACGAACACGACCTTGCGGCCGTACTTGTGGGCCGCGTCGACGACCTGCTGCACGCGGTGCACGTGGCTGGAGAAGCTGGCCACGATGATCTTGCGCGTGGCCTGTGCGAACGCCTGGTCGAGCGCCGGACCGATGGAGGTCTCCGGCTTGACGAAGCCCGGGACCTCGGCGTTGGTGGAGTCCATCATCAGGAGGTCCACGCCCTTTTCGCCAAGCTTGCCGAATTCCACCAGATCGGTGATGCGGTGGTCGAGCGGCAGCTGGTCGAGCTTGATGTCGCCGGTGTCGATAAGCGAGCCGGCGGGGGTCTGCACGAACACGGCGAGCGCGTCCGGAATGGAGTGCGTGACGTTCACGAATTCCAGGTTGAACGGGCCGACCTTGAGCTTGTCGCGTCCCTTGACCTCGACGAGCGTCGGGTTGATGCGGTGTTCCTTGCACTTGGCCTCAACGAAGGCGAGGGTGAGCTTGGAACCGATCAGCGGAATGTCCGGGCGGAGCTTGAGCAGGTACGGCACGCCACCGATGTGGTCTTCGTGGCCGTGGGTGAGCACGAGCGCCTCGACCTTGTCGAGACGGTCCTTGATGTAGTGGAAGTCAGGCAGGATGAGGTCCACGCCCGGCTGCTCCTCTTCCGGGAAGAGCACGCCGCAGTCGATGAGCAGGATATGCCCGTTGTATTCGACCACGTTCATGTTGCGGCCGATCTCACCCAGACCGCCGAGCGGCACGATACGCATGGAGCCCTTGCGGTACTTCGGCGGGGCGATCAACACCTCGTCCTGCTGCGGCGCGGTGGATTGCGGCGCGGAATGCGACGGGCGACGGTTCGAACCGTTGCCGCCACGGGATCCACGGGAGCCGCCGTTGCGCAAGCCACCGTTGCCACGGCTGCGGGTGGAGGACTTGGCCTTCTTGATGGCGGTCTTCTCGGACTTCGCGGCCTTGGTGGTCTTGGATGCCTTGACTGCGGTTTCAGTGCGCTTGGCAGCTTTGCTGCCGCGCTTGTGTGTTGTTGTCTTTGTGGTTTCTTCTGTAGCCATTTCCTAGTTGGATTTCTATTACTAATTGTCTCCGCCTATGCGGAAACGAGGAATTTGGGTGCCTGCCGGCGTTCATGCGCGACAGGCCAGTCGCATCATGCGATTCGGTTCACAGCAGTCCCGCGGCGCGCATGCCCTTTTCCGCGCGCACGAGTTCCGCTTCGCCTGGACCGACGTTCGGCAGGCGCATTTCGGTAGAGTCGAGGATTCCACGCACCTTCAGCGAGGCCTTGGCCATCACGGCCTGGAAGCCATTGCCGTTCATCGCTTCGACGAGCGGCGCCAGCTGCACGGAGATGCGCTGCGCTTCGTGGATATCGCCACGATCGAACGCGTTGGCGAGGTCACGCATCGGACCGGCGGCCGCGTGCGCGATCACAGAGATGATGCCGACGGCGCCGACGGACAGGAACGGCAGGAACAGGCCGTCATCGCCCGAATACCAGGTCAGACCGGTCTCCATGCGCTTGCGCACCGCGCCGGCGATGTCTCCGGTGGCGTCCTTGACGGCCTTGACGTGGTCGAGTTCGGCCATACGACGGTAGGTTTCCAGCTGGATGTGCAGTCCGGTACGGCCCGGCACATCGTAGACGATGATCGGCTTGTCCGCGGAATCGTTGACCGCCTTGTAGTGGCGGAACACGCCTTCCTGCGACGGACGGGAGTAATACGGGGCGACCACGAGCACCGCGTCGGCGCCCGCCTCCTGGGTCTGCTCCACCATGCGCACGGTGTGCGCGGTGTCGTTGGAACCGGCGCCGGAAATGACCGGCACGTCCACGACTTCCTTGACGGCCTGAACCAGCTCGACCTTCTCCTCCATGTGGGTGGTCGGAGATTCGCCGGTGGTGCCGTTGACCACAAGACCGTCGGCACCATCCGCCACGAGCTGCTTGGCCAGACGCTGCGCGGCCTCGAAATCAACGGCTCCGTCAGCCTTCATGGGGGTGACCATGGCCGGAAGGATACGTCCGAATGGAGCAGGATCGAGCAGATGCATAGTACCGTCAGTCTTAGGGCTTGTCATACGGCTAACGGTACTTCCCTCTGCGGACGCTTGCGATTTCATGAGACGCGAAAAGTCACATTTTGGAAGGCCTGCCGACGACGACCGCGACGACGCACTGCAGGAAAGCGACGAACGTGAACACCATCAGCGGCACATGATGGCCGCCGGTGGCCTGGACCAGCACGCCGAACATAAGCGGGCCGAGCGAGGCGATCAGATAGCCGAACGACTGCGCGACGCCCGACAGCACCACGGTTTCGGCGCTGTCACGGCCGCGCAACGCGATCAATGCGAGCGCCACCACCAGGGACGCGCCTTGCGCGCAGCCGCCGACGAACGCCCATACCGGCATGAGATGCGGCAGCAGCAGCATGCCAAGGCCGGCGATCAGCATGGGAGCGCTGGCGGTAAGCGCCGCGCAGACCTGGTTGCCGCGCACGTTCATGAATTTCGGAATGAGCAGGCCGGAGAAAATGCCGATGCCTTGGAAGATGAACAGATGCACGCCGGCGGTGGAGGCGTCGTAGCCGATGGACGCCGAGATGGACGGCATCCAGTTGGACATGGTGTAGAAGGCGGACGATTGCAGCCCCATGAAGGCCGTCACGTACCACGTCATCGGACGGCGCAGCACGCGGGCGAACACGCCATGTGACGATTGCGTGGAACATGCCGGTCGCTGTGCGGAATGCGGGTTTTGTGCGTTGGCCGTCGTGCTGCGATCGCCAATATCATCGATATCGCCAGTATCGCTGGTTTCGATGGTGCCGCCGGCGGAAGCGATAACGACTTTGCGATTGTGCAGGATACGCAACGCCCACAGCGCGGCGACAACCAGCGGAGGCACACTCCAGAAGGCGAGTGACGCACGCCAACCGCCCCACATCTGCGCAAGCGGCGCGGACAGCAAACCTGCGGTGGCGCTGCCGGCGGTGATGCAGCCGGAATAGACGCCGGTCGCCATCGCGACATGGCCGGCGTAGTCACGTTTTGCGATTACCGGAACCAGAACGTTGCCGACGGCGATGGCGGAAGCGAACACCACCGTGCCCAGCCAGATGCCAACGCCGCCGCCGAACGAGCGGATGGCGTCGCCCGCCGCGATGCACAGCAGGGCCAGCAGAATCGACATGTCGATGCCGATGCGGCGTGCAAGGAACGTGACCAGCGGGCTGACCACGGCGAAGGCGATCAGCGGAATCGCCGTCAATACGCCCTGCACGCCCTCACCCCACGCAAGGTCGGTTCCCATTTGGGCGAGGACCGGCCCGACGGCGGCGATGGCGGGCCGCAGATTCAGCGATACGAGGAAAATCAAAGCCACCCACAATCCGGTGGAGGACCGGTCGTACGCCAGCATGTTTCGTTTTGAATTCATTCCGTTCCCATTCCCGCTTCCACTTCCGTTTACCGCCGTTCCAACGGGACGTGCCGCGCCTAGATTTTCCCTATCAATCTTCAAGCTCATTGAGCGCATCGAAGCAATCGTTGATGCCTTCGATACGCGCGTGCACCTCGTCTTCGGTATCGACGAGGCATTTTCCGACTTCGTCCACCATCAGGGCGATCAGGGCGAACGCCGCGGTGAAGCTCGTCAGCACGTGGGAGTTCAGCACCACTTTGAAGAAGGCGACGTTACGGCCGATGACGGCGTTGCGCGCCGAAATGTCGCCAATCACCACCACGGTCAGGCCGCGCTCAAGCATCACGTCGATGAGCCGTGAGAAGAAGGGAAGACGCCGGCCCACGCCGATGATGACGATTACGTCGCCTGCCGCATAATCAACCAGATCTTCGGCTATGGACTGGCCTGGATTCGGCAGAATATCAACGTTTCCGCGTAGCCGCATCAGCTGTTCGCGCATGTGCAGCGCCACGGGATAGCTGCTGCGGTACCCGACCACCGCCACATGCGGGGCCGTGGCTATGGCTTGGCATGCGGATGACAGTTGCGCGCGGTCGATGCCTTCAAACGTGCGTTTCAGGCTTTCCTCGTCACGGCGCAGATGGTCGGCGACCAAATCGTCGCACTGGGTGTGCCGTGAAAGCTCCGGAGAGCCAGGACGATGGACGCGACGCACGTCACGTCTGAATTCGCCCGCGTTCGCATAGCCGAGCTTGCGATACAGGCGGCTGAGCGTCGGCTGCGAGATGCCGCTCAACTGCGACAATTCCACGGAATTGCAGACCAGCACGTCGGTCAGATGACCCAGAATGAACTGCGCGGCCTCACGTTCCGTCGCAGTCAGCGAATCGAAGGATTCCCGGATGCGCGCCACCAAGCCGAGGTCCGCGGCAGCATTGCCTTCCTCGTCCATGGCGTCCTTCGAAGCCCCCATATTGTCTGAAAGCATAATTCCAGAAGTCACGCTCATCGCCCTTCCCTGCAGTACATTCTCACGCGGCGCATCCGCTCTCCTGACGATGCTACCCCTTGCTTTCCGGGTTTCACCAGGTTTGGCCGCCGACAACTGTCACGACGAATGAAGAATTTCAGATGCCGTAAGCACTGAAATGCATCCATCACAGGCAGTGGCGCCTCTTGGCAACGCGACCCACCATCAGGAGATGACCGACCATGGCAAAAACAGATTACCCCACACAATCAACATCGCATATCGGGCGGATTCGGCATAGAAGAAACGGTGCCAAACCAGCGAAATGGGCGACTAACGCGGCAACAAAATCCCCGACTGCTGCGAACACTGTTGAACCGGCATCGCGCCCGGCCGAATGCGAGGCGAACGCGGTGCGCAAGATCGTACGGCTGGTGGCACGCACCGGCTGCCGCACGCATATTCTGCACGTGTCCAGCGGTCTGAGCGTGGACGTGCTGCGGCGGGCGAAGGCCGAAGGACTGCCGGTCAGCGCGGAGACCTGTCCGCATTACCTCACGTTGGATTGCGACCATATTCCCGACAACGCCACCGCGTTCAAATGCTGTCCGCCGATTCGTGATCTGCATGAGCAGGACGCGCTATGGGCGGGGCTTGCCGACGGCACGTTGGATGGTGTCGTCACCGATCATTCCCCGGCCAGCGCGGATATGAAAGCCGGCACGCTCGCCACCGCGTGGAGTGGCGTTTCCAGTCTGCAGGTCGGATTCCGCGCGGTGTTGACGGGTGCGATGCGGCGCGGCTTGAGTTTGGCCGACGTCGTGCGGTGGATGTCGTGCAACACCGCACGGCTTGTGGGACTTGACGATCGTGGCGATATAACGCCGGTATTGCGGGCCGATTTGGCGATTATTCGCCCGTACGAACGGTTTGTTGTGGATGCTACCGCTTTGGAAAGCCGCAATCCGATCTGCGCCTGCGATGGCATGACGCTTAACGGCGTCGTCACGCGCACGTTTGTAGCGGGGCGGGACGCGCTCTCCGGAGTGCGGGAGGGGAATCTTATCGTTCGTCCGTGAATCGGAATCCATAAATCAACCATTCAACAAAAATCCCCAACCCGCCGACGGCCGGATGTCATTCGATGTCGGCAGATTGGGGACGGACGAGAATCAGGTCTCAGCCCAGGTAGGCGGCCGGGTTCTGGGCGAACTTGTCGGCGCAACCGGGGTTGCAGAAGTAGTAGGTGACGCCGCCGTATTCGCGGGTCGCGGCCGCGGTGGCCGGATCGACGCTCATGCCGCAAACCGGGTCCTTCGCAACGTTCGCCGCGGAATCGCCCATATTCGAAGCCATGCCGTGGCCGTCATGACCGCCGCAGCAGTGTCCGGCGCCCATCGCGCCCATGTTCTCGGCTTCATTCTTGGCCTTGTGATCGCTGAACAGTCCCATGATCGTTCCTTTCCGACTGTGCTGGTTGCCATTATTTTTGCTCGGATCGGGCTTGCGTACCCGATACGTCTTGTTTTTCGCCGCCTCCGCGTCCGGATCGAACAGGCGCAGCCGGCTTGCGTTCGTCACCACGCACAACGACGAGAACGCCATCGCGGCGCCGGCGATCATCGGATTCAGCAGCGTTCCGGTGAACGGATACAGCACGCCGGCCGCGATCGCGATGCCGATGCTGTTGTAGCCGAGTGCGAAGCCGAGGTTTTGCGCGATGTTGCGCATGGCGGCGTGCGTCAGGTCGAGCGCGTGCACGAGTCCCATCAGCGATCCGCCCATCAGTGTCACGTCGGCGGATTGGATGGCCACGTCGGTGCCGGTGCCGATGGCGAATCCGACGTTGGCTCGGGCGAGGGCGGGGGCGTCATTGATGCCGTCGCCGACCATCGCCACCGTATAGCCTTGCGATTGGAGTTTTGCGATTTCGTCGGCCTTGCGTTCCGGCCGCACGCCGGCGATCACATGACGTTCGTCGATACCGACCTGGCTTGCGATGGCGCGTGCGGTGGTCGGATTGTCTCCCGTGAGCATGACGGCTTCGACGCCACGTTTGCGGAGCAGTTCGATGGCTTGGCGCGAGTCGGCTTTCGGCACGTCGGCGACGGCGACGATGCCGGCGAGATGGCCGTCGATGGCCGCTAGGATCGGCGTTTTGCCTTGCTGTGACAGGAGTTCCATGTCGGCGATGATGGCGTCGAGGTTCGTATCGTGGATGGTCTCGGAGGCAATTTCGGAGGTATCGGACGTAACGTCGGGCATGTCGACGTCAAGGTCGTCGATCAGGTCGGTGTTGCCGACGGCGACGGTGTGCGGCAGACCGCGGAAGGTGACACGCGCGGTGACGCCACGGCCGGCAATCGCCTGAAAATCGGTGGTTTGCGCGAGTTCCGCAACGTCCGCGACGTCGGCTTTTTCCGCAGCTGCGGCAACGATCGCAGCAGCGAACGGGTGTTCGGAATCGCGTTCGGCGGCGGCGACAATCGTCAGCAAATCATCGGGACGCCGATGCCGCACGCCCAACGGCAGCACATCGGTAAGGGTGGGTTTGCCGGCGGTGATCGTGCCGGTCTTATCCAATACGACGGCATTGACTTTGCCGCATGTTTCCAACGCTTCGGCGGAACGGACCAGCACCCCCAT
>CDYU01056086.1_pt1 | contig 18589 bp, 20 predicted proteins | sample 480701 | NCBI WGS metagenome assembly CDYU01 (sample SAMEA3182105, study PRJEB8094) | gut metagenome | biome: human; feature: gut; material: Stool; isolation source: human stools | place: Canada | collected 2013-02-26 | reverse complement strand
CCAGCATAGAGAACAGAAGCTTTTAGATACAAGACTGGACGAGAGCCATAGTCAGCGCCCGCGGCGAAGTTGTTGACATCACCACGGTCGTTCAAAGTGAACACACTGAAGCTGTTCGAAGAATAAGGCGAAATTGTCCATTCATAATTTCCCATATACATCCAATTTATTGTTTTTATTAATGTTCCATTCGCATCATTACCATCATAATTAGCCAAAGTTTCAGTCCATGCACTTGGACTTGCTGCAAATCCATAGTCACTAACATACATTAAACCTATTTTTGATGTTCCATCGCTAGGTCCATATGTTTTGGTAGCATTTGTTATTTCTGCTGTATACATTTCACTTGGTGTTACAGATCTTGTTGAATGTCCACTTACTTTCCATGTGGCATCTTCAATCAAATTTGACCATGTTGTACCTATATTATTTAAATAATTTGTATTCAAATTTATCTTATTTAGTAAACTTGTACTCCATGTATTACTTGCTTTATTTGTTGCTTTAGAATTCCAATAATATCTATCAACTTTTGATAAACTTCCTTTATATGTCGAACCTGGAGTACTTGAATCCTTATAATCTCCATCTGTTCCCAGTAAATTACTAGTTGCATAATCATACTTTATTAATTTTACCAATTGCTTTCCAGTTACGCCATGATTATTTTCTCCAAATACTCCGATTATTCGATATAAGTTATCTGTTGGACACGGGCTAGTTGTTGAACCAAAACATATAAAATTATTTACACTTTCACTGGCTCCTGCATACCTATAACTATTATCGCCTGCTCCATTTGCTAAACTTGAGTTATGATAATAGATACCATTGTCTCCTTGTGTTCCTGTATATTGTGACACTACATATTCTGCTAATGTTGGTAATTTATATTCTTCTTTTTGTATCATTAACTTAGCATTAAAACTTTTTCCTGCATTTCCTGCTTGATTAGAATTATAGTTCACAAATGTTACTGTTACATTCCACTCTTCTGTTTTTGTACTTGTAGTTGTTATTTCTCTATTATTTAATATTGTTATTAATCCTTTTTTATTTGTTATATCAAATCCTTTTATTGATGCACCTTTTCCATCGGTAACCGTTTTATAAGTTAAACCTGTTAAAGTAGTTATTTCATTATTACTACCATCTTTAATAGATAATAAAATTTCTGGTGTATTATTATCTATTGAATAAGTAAATGTATTATTTGATATATTTAAATACAAATAATAATGTTCAGTTGCTGTATTTGTTTTATTATTTGCACTTAACATTGCTTTTGCAAACGTTGTACCCGTTTGATTTCCTTTGCCACTTGCAAAATTTTCTTGATTAAGTGATAAATTTAATGCTGAACCAGCCTCAAATGTAAAAGTATCTACAGTATTAGCATTTATTTTAATATCAGTTTGAGCACCTTCACCTGTCTGAGCAACAAAGTATGCATATGTTGCAGCAACTAGAGTTAGTGCAAGCGCAATTATAGATATAATACTAACTATTTTTATTTTTTTGTTATCCATATTATTACTCCTTTAATTTATTCTTCACCATAAGATAATAATACCATTTTTTTTATAATAAGAAAACTAGTTTTTTTAAATTTCACAAAAAAAATTAATATTTTCTAAACTTTTATAACTTTACATCACAATCATCATCATGGGAATTTATAAGTCCAATTGCTTGCAAATAAGAATAAATTATAGTTGATCCTACAAATCTCATTCCTCTTTTATATAAATCTTTTGATAATTCATTAGATATACTAGATGTAGTTTTACCAACTTCTTTTACTGGATATTCTTTAAAATACCCAAGTAAATAATTTTTAAAACTATCAAATTCTTTTTCTATATCTATAAATACTTTAGCATTATTAATACTTGCTTTAATCTTTAATTTATTTCTAATAATATTTTTATTATTCATTAATTTTTCTATTTTTACATCATCATAATTAATTATCTTTTCTATATCAAAATTATCATAAGCTTCTTTAAAATATTTACGTTTATTTAAAACACACTCCCAGGAAAGCCCCGCTTGAAAAGATTCTAATATTAACATTTCAAATAAATACTTTTCATCTAAATTAAGTACTCCCCATTCATTATCATGATACTCTACATATAAAGGATTATTTACATTACACCATTTACATCTATTCATCTTAATACCTGTTTCTTTTTACTAAAAATATTATTTAATATAATAAATATCACTATAAATAAAATCATGACACCCATATTAATAAAAATAAGTTTTAAATTACTTAAGTTTAAAACTTCTAAACTTGCTAGTAATTCATTAGAATTAATATAATAATATGCTGGAAATACATGGGCTAATTTTAAAACGCTATCAGGCAACCACATAACTGGTATAAAAGCACCACATAAGAATGCTTGAGATAAAGCTACGACATTTACAATACCCGATACTGCTTCTTTTTTATTTACTAATGTACTAACCAAAAGAGATAAAGCTAAAGCCACAATAGCAAATACAAATGTATTTAAAATATAAATTAAACCTCTTTTACTAAACATAATACTACCAAATACAATAAACCCTAAAATAGTATATAAAATAACTACAAACAACACATATAAAATACTTGATAACATAATACACTTATTATATTTTTTATAATTCATACTACTTATAATAGTTCTTTTCTTAACACTTTCTTCATTAAAAGAAGATAAAACTAAACAAATAATAAACATAACAACTGCTATAATACTATAACTTGCAAAATTATAATATCTTGAAAGTCTAGTTAACTCTGTAGTATTTATTTTTGTTGCAAGTTCTACATTTGCATTAGTTTTTAATGAATCATTCGTTTTTTCTACTAAAATACTTTTATCGCTAAATTCATTATGAAGTACATCTTGTGTTTTTAAATACCTTTTAAGTAACATTTCTGCTAAACTTGATGAATAATCTTTACTTGATTTAATTTTAATTAAAGGATTATTACCATTTAACACATCATCTTCATAACCTTTATCTATATAAATAACATAATTTGCATCTCTATAAAATATTGCATCATCTATTTTTTCTTCTTCTAAATCTATATCAAGAATATTTGCATTATCATTAAAATACTTAACTAGATTATTTGAAAGTACACTTTTATCATTATCAACTATTATTACATCTGGTTTACTACTTTTAAAGTCCTCAGTTACATCATTACTACTCATACTTAAAGTACCAAATATAAGTAACAAAACAGTATATCCAATTATAGTTCCTTTATATTTATTAACAACTTTCCAAAAAGTCTTAAATACTGTCATATTTTTGCCTCCTTAAAACAATACTAGATATACTTAATAAAATAAAAGAAAATAATATTAAGCTAATTACATTAAAGAAATATCTATTTAAAGTATCATAATAATATAAAGAATAAAAACCATCTGTTATCAATGCAGCAGGATTAATCTTATTAATAATAGGTATATTTTTATCAATTACATATTTCATTGTTATACCCATCATACCAGATAAAAAAGAATAAAACATTGTTATAGCAATTAATATGCCACTCTTTGCATTTTCATTTACTTTAAAAATTGATGCTATAAACACACCAAGCGATAAACCCGCAATTGAACCAACTATAGAAAGCAATACAATATACCATATATTAGAATGATAATTTATCTTTAAAACAAATATAGTATATAAAAATAAAATAATTAATCCCACAAATTGCACAATAATACTAGCAAGTAACCCACTTAATATTAAATTACTTTTTTTAACTGGTGTAATACTACTTCTTTTTCCAACATCACTTAAATTAGGCATACTTTTATTAATAATATACATAGATAATATTCCTCCATATAAAGCAGCCATTGCTATTAAAGTATAATATTCTATCATAGTATAACTTAAATTACTTCTTGATATATTTTTAATATTTACTTCACTATTTAACTTATCTAATATATTACTTGTAATATTATCTATATCATAATTACCTTTACTTACTTCTTCATTAATACTTAAACTTATCATATTTTTTTCACTATTTACTTCATCTACAAAAAACTTAAGTATCGTTTCATATATTCCATTATCATTTATTTTAATATTTACATCATTATCAATAAACTCAAGATATCCAGTTACTTTTTTATCTTCTAATAATTTATTAGCATCACTCTTACTTACATATTTTACATTAAATAACTTATTATCACTCTTACTTACACTTGTAATTGCTTCTTTAAATATTTCATTATTATTAAAATCATTACTTTCTATAACTGCTATATCAAATGGATGAAATGCTTCATTATTTTCAATATCTTTAAAAGCTAGTTTAAAAAATGTTCCAAGAATAATTGGAAATATAAATGTCCAAAAAATTAAACTCTTATTTCTAAAAAGAATTTTTAAAGAATATTTAAAATTATGTTTAAACATTAATCTCTCAAATCCTTTCCAGTTAATTCCAAAAACACATCATTAAGTGTTGGTCTTTCAGAAAATATCTTTGAATATGCAACTTTTTTTTCATGCAAATAATCTATTAATTCACCTAGATTATCTTTTCCCTTTTTATAAACAATCACTAGAGTATTTCCTTGATAATTTAAATCTAAAACTGTTTTAAATTCTTTAATTTCTTTTAATATTTCTTCACTTATATTTTTTACTTCCACAGTTATTTTTTCTTCTAATTTAGCAAGAGTCTTTAATTCATCAGTAGTACCTTTCGCAATAATCTTACCCTTATCTAAAATAATAATTCTATCACAAATAATTTCCACTTCCTCCATATAGTGAGTTGTATAAACTATGGTAGCCCCTTCATCACGCAGTTTTTTAATACCATCCAAAATATTATTTCTACTTTGAGGATCAACAGCCACAGTGGGTTCATCTAAAAATATAAGTTTAGGTTTATGAGCAATGCCACAAGCAATATTTAAACGACGTAATAATCCTCCGGATAACTCTTTAGGATAAAACTTAATAAAGTCATTTAATCCTACCAAATTAATAGCATCCATTACATATTTTGCTCTAATTTCTTTATCACTTATATATAAACCACAAAAATAATCTATATTTTCATAAACAGTTAATTCTTGAAATACTGCTACTTCTTGAAATATAACCCCAATATCTTTTTTTATTTCATAAGAATCTGGTTTCATTACATGCCCAAATATCTTAATACTTCCACTACTATAATTTAATAGTTGTAAAATTGAATTAATCGTTGTTGATTTTCCACTTCCGTTTGGTCCTAAAAGGCCTAATATTTCACCTTCAAAAACATCAAATGACAAATTATCTATTGCTTTTAAATTCTTATATTCTTTTGTTAAATTCTTTACTTCAATTATCTTTTTCATTATCTATTCTCCTTATATACACAATTTTTTCTTTTAAACTAATCTTACTTATTTCATAACCATACTTTTTCAAATTCTTTTTTTCATTTAAGAATGAATGATTAATTTTAAAGCCTAATATTTCTTCTACTTTTACAAATGTAATTTTTCTTACATCTTCATTTTTAATATACATCCATAACTTATCATACTTCATTATTATTCAGCTCCTAATAACATTAATGCCTTAAACTCACTAGATAAAAGATTACTTATCTCTTCATCTGTTAAATTTACTGCACCACTTGCAATTAATGTTGCTATTCCATGTGTAAACAACCACATCTTTACATGAAACGATTTTAAATCTTTACCCACTAAACTTGTACTCATATTTATATATTTTTCTACCTCATTAAAATTACCATCTGCAGCATCAATAAATTCATTTATCGAAAGATTTGTTTTACTCATAAATAATACTTTAAAAATATTTTTTTCTTCCTTAGCAAACTTTATATAATTAATACCAGTTTGTTTATACTTAGGCATTTCATCATTCATATTATTTGTTAAAAAATCATAAAAGTACTTAATCATTAATTTATTTAATTCATTCATTAGATCTTCACTATTTTTAAATTGATAATATATTGGCCTTATTGAACAATTAAGTTTTTTAGCAATCTCTCTATTACTAACAGCATCAATTCCCTTTTCTCTTACTATTTCTAAAGCTGTATTTAAAATACTATCTTTACTTATACTTATATTCTTTGGCAATTTATCACCTTCCTAATTATATTGTATCACATGATACAATATTGGTAAAGAAAAAAACTAAATGAATTTACATTATTATATTTATTTTTTAAACTATTAAAGCTACCCGCAACTGTTGAACCACCACTAGTTACAAAAACATAAACACTTTTTCCATCAAAATTATTTTCTTCCATGAACGTATCTATAATAGATGGTTCACGATACCACCACACAGGAAATCCCACAATAACCTTTTTATAATTCCCAAGATTATCTACTTTTTTAACAATACCAGGTCTAGAATTTACATCTTCCATTTCTACCGTTGATCTACTACTTTTATTAGTCCAATCTAAATCTTCACTTGTATATTTTTCTACAGGTTCAATTTCAAATAAATCTCCATCAACTGACTTTGCTATTTCTTCTGCAACTCTTTTTGTTGTTCCTGTCGCTGAAAAATAACACACTAAAACTTTTTCCATAAAATATCATCTTTCATACTTTAATTATAATACTATTTTTAATTGAATGCAATTTCTGTATCAATATTATCATCTACTATAGCAATTATCAAAAATATAATACCACTTATTAAAATTAAGAATGAACCAATAAATGAGGCATACCTAAGCACAATTTTTTTATTACTATCCCCTGTTTTTAATTCCAATATATCATCATAAGAATCTTTAGTAAAATAATAATATATAAGAAGTAAAATACTAAAAATAAGTATCATTAACCATTGATATTCTTTTTTACTCTTTTCACTTTTAGTTAAAATATAGTTTTTTTCCTTACCATTTGCATACCAACTTAAAACAATAATTCCTATATATATTATCCATATATAATTTTCTATTTTAACATCTTTCAACCTACTTAAATCTTCATTCATAATAAAGTATATTATTTTTGGCTTTCAGTTCATACCCGATATGTCGGGGGTTCGAGTCCCTCCCTCGCTACCAATATGAGTAATAATAGATAGAAATATCTATTTTTTTATACATTTTAATCTTATTTGACATATCAATACCATTGTATTACTATTTTTATCAATAATATGGTATAATATTATTAACAAAGATAGTTTGTGGAAAGGATATGAAAAATGAAAAGTAAAAAAATTGCTAAAATTGTGATTATTATAATATTATTGATTTTGTTAATACCTATACCTTTTAAACTAAAAGATGGTGGTACAGTTGAGTGGAAATCTTTAACTTATTCAATATCAAAAGTTAATAGTATTTATTCAATAGATGATATTCGTATGGGTTATAAAAAAGGAGTTATAATAAAGATATTTAATATTACTGTTTTTAATAATTCAAAATATGATATTGAAAAAGAATTTGTCATTGTTGATAGTAGTAAAAATAACGAAAACTTTACTTGTGCTTCTGCTTTAGAAGAAATTTATAAAGATGATGAATATATTTATTACTTACCTTGTCAAAAGAGTCAATATATTAAAGTAATTTATGCCCCTAACGAATATCAAGAGGGATTAAAATCTTCACTAGAAGATGGTACAATTAAAATAAGCGATTTAGATGAGTTTAACATTGAATATATAAAAAAAGAAAGAAAATAAATTTAATGCTTAAAAAATATTCAGGGAAATTTTAGGGAATTTTTATATAAAATTATTTATATTTATTTGAATTTACTTGAATTTACTTATATTTTATTTTATAATATATATCGGAGCGAAGCCTTATTTAATAAGGGAAACGGTAAAAAATAAACGGTAATTTAATTTAGGGCTTATTTTTCATACCCATAAGCTCAAAATAATTTTATTTCTCATTCCATTGACATATTTCATATAAAGTTGTATATTATATTTATTGAATGTGGTCGTGCTGACTTTCCAGTGCGGTCACATTTTTATATATTAGACAATGACCAACTTTTATGGCCAACTTGCAAAAAAAAAGAATATTATTTCTAATATTCTTCAGAATTCATATGGTAGCGAGAGGGAGATTCGAACTCTCGACCTGCCGGGTATGAACCGGATGCTCTAGCCAGCTGAGCTATCTCGCCATGACTACTAAATAATATCAAAAAAAAAGACTTTTGACAAGTCTTTTTCGACATTTTATTTAAAAATATCATAAATATTATCCAAACGGTCCTCTATTTCTTTTAACACTTTATAAATATGATAGCCATCCACAAATACATGACTAACAGTAATATTAAAAGGCATTACATATTTATTATCATTTAAAACATACTTTCCAATACAAATTCTTGGTACACTTAATGAACTTTCATCCTCAGGTATAGGATGAGTTACACTTGTAAAATTAATCCAAGGTAAACTTGTAATATAGTATTCATTCCAACAATTTTCAAGATTATATGACTCGTTTGATAATACTTCTTCATTCTTAGCTTTATCAATATTTTCTTTAGCAATATTATAAAACTCATGATAATTATCAAAATATGAAAATCTAACATTTTCAAAAGTATCATTTTTAGTTAAAACTGTTATTCCTGGATTACAAACATCATATAAAACTGGTTCCCCATTTACAATTCTTTCTCTCATTTCAGGAACTTTATTTAAGCACTTAACTAATATAAACAAAAAATTTATAAAAAATGAACTATTAGTTTCTTTAGTATATTTAACTAATTTTGTTACATCTAAATTAACATTAACACCATAAGTTGGATTCTTAAATGTTTTAAACCATTCATAAGTTTTTCTTCTATCCATTTTTTCTACATCTATTTTTTCTACCATAATACCTCCTAATATTGAAACAATTGTACCCAATAATATGTACCTTGAAATTTAATTACACCAACACCAATTCTAGTAAAAGAAGAATCAATCATATTTTCATAATGACCCTGAGAGCCTTTCCAAGCATATGAAACTTCCTTAGCATTTCGTTGCCCCATTGCGATATTTTCACCAACACCATATATATCTTGACCAAAATCACGCATTATGTAATAGCACATATTTCCATCAGGTCTTTCATGAGAAAACTTATTAGCATAAGCCATTTCAACTGCTCTAACCATCGCGGCTTTAGTTAATGTTTCATCAAGTTTTAATGATTCCTTACCGGCTTCAGTTCTAAATTCATTTGTATATTTCAAAACATCATTCATTTCATTTTTATATACGTTCATATTTTCAATAGCTTCAGGTAACATATCTGAAGTCTTTGCATTAAAATTTTTAGCATCAACTTCACTATGGGTATATTCATTAATTAACTTTTTAGATCCATCACTATACACATTATAAGTTTTTACATGCCAAGAAGTTAATCTAGAACCATACTTCAAATCTTTTTCTTCTTTTTCTTTTTCAGTTTCTTCTTTAACAAATTTTACTTTATTATTCTTAGTTTTATTATCATTACTATTATTATTGTTTTTTGTATTATTTTTAGTTTCTGTATTTGTTTTATTACTTGTTTGTTTTTCTAAAATCTCTAACTTCGTAGTTTCTTCTGTTTCATTACCACTACTATCCTTAGCAATAATTACTATATCATAAACACCAACATCACTATAACTCTTATTCTCTTTATATGACAAGATACATTCTTCCCCACTATTATCAGTACAAGAATCTACAAAATCATTTATAGTAAATTTATCTCCAGCATAAACCTTTAATTCTTTTAATTTTAATATAGGGTCTTCACTATCAATATCAGTTATTTCTTCATTTTGTTTATCGTTATTATTTATAATTTCTTTTGTTTCTTCCTTATTATCTTTATTCTTAAAATATAGTAATACTCCTCCACCGACGATTAACACCACACTTACAATAATAATCATATATTTTTTTAAATTATTTTTCATTTTACTGCCTCCATAATACATTATAATTAAATATACATTAAAATATAAAATTATTTTATTTCATTTTAGAATACCCAATTAATTATAATACAAAACAACCTTAATATACAATAATTTTTGTTCTAAAAAACATTTTGGCTCATAAACTTATTCTGGGAGGACAAGCATATGGGCTTAAGCGAAAAAGAGGTAATTATTTCTAGAAAAGAACATGGTACAAACGAAATAACTAAACAAAAGAAAAATACTTTTTTACATCTTTTGTTAGAGTCTTTAGGAGACCCTATTATCAAAATATTATTAATTGCATTAGGAATTAAAGTTATAGTACTTTTTCGTGATTTTGATTGGTATGAAACAATTGGTATTTTAATAGCAATATTTTTAGCTTCATTTATATCTAGTATTAGTGAATATGGTTCTGAAAAAGCATTTGCAAGACTTCAAGAAGAGCAATTAAAAACCAAAGCTAAAGTTAGAAGAAATGGCAAAATAATTGAAATACCTTCTGGAGAAATAGTTGTTGGTGACATTGTCATTTTAAATAGTGGTGATAAAATTCCTGCTGATGGTTATTTAGTTAAAGGTTCATTAAGTGTTGATGAATCTGCCTTAAACGGAGAGACAAAAGAAGCTAAAAAAGTAAGCAAAAATGGTCCAGTTATAAGTGATGTAAATCGTATATATCGTGGTTCAGTTGTATATAATGGCGAAGCTGAAATGTTAGTAAGATGCATTGGGGATAAAACAATATTAGGTAAAATATCTCAAGAATTACAAGAAGTCGTTCCAGAAAGCCCTTTAAAAATAAAATTACGAGGACTTGCCAAAACCATAAGTAAAATTGGTTATGCTGGAGCTATACTTGCAAGTATCTCTTATCTATTTGCAAGTATTGTAATTTCTAACAACTTTGATACCGACTTAATGATTGCCACCATTAGTAATCCTAGTGTTATGTTTAATCATCTATTATATGCCCTTACTTTATCGGTTACAATTATAGTCGTGGCAGTTCCCGAAGGCTTACCAATGATGATTACTCTAGTATTATCAAGTAATATGAAAAAGATGTTAAAAGATAATGTTTTAGTTAGAAAGCTCGTAGGTATAGAAACTGCAGGTAGCCTAAATGTCCTTCTTACAGATAAAACCGGTACTCTTACAAAAGGCGTTTTAAAAGTTACTGAGTTTGTTACTCCGGATAACAAAGTATTTAAAGATGTTAGTGAATTAAAAAAAATTAAGAATTATGAAGTAATATATAATTCATTTTATTATAATAATGCAAGTATAATAAGTGAATCTAGTATTATCGGAGGTAATTCTACCGATCGTGCCCTACTAGAATTTATAAAGTATGATAAAATAATAAATGAAAGAGTTATCAAAAAAGAACCATTCGACAGTAAGTATAAATATAGTAGTGTTACCATAAGTAATGGTATAACATATTATAAAGGAGCTAGAGAAGTATTATTATCTAAATGTAAAAAATATTTAAATTCATTTGGCAATGAAGTAAGTTTTATAAATAAAAGTTTAATAGAAAAGAAAATAGATATGTATACTAAAAATTCTGGTAGAGTTCTTATATTTGCATATGGAAAAGATAAAGATAATTTAACCTTTTTAGGCTTTGTAAATATAAAAGATGAATTAAGAGATGAAGCAAAAGAAGGAATTAAATTAATTAAAAGTGCTGGAATAAAACCTATTATGATAACGGGGGATGCAATAGATACTGCAACATCTATTGCTCGTGAGGTTGGTCTTATTGATATAAATAATAATATGGTTTTAGATAGTAATATGTTAGCCCAAATGAATGATGATGAAATTAAAAGAAATTTAAGTAAAATTGCTGTTATTGCAAGAGCTTTACCTCAAGATAAAAGCAGAATGGTAAATATAATAGAATCGATGGATTTAGTTGTGGGTATGACTGGAGATGGAGTTAATGATGCCCCAGCTTTAAAAAAAGCAAATGTAGGATTTGCTATGGGAAGTGGTACAGAAGTAGCTAAAGAAGCTGCAGATATTGTAATTCTTGATAATAATATTTTATCAATAAGTAAAGCTATTCTTTATGGAAGGACAATATTTAAAAGTATTAGAAAATTTATAATATATCAATTAACAGTTAATATGTGTGCCTTAGTTTTATCAATAGTTGGTTCTTTTATCGGAGTTACAACCCCGATAACAATCGTTCAAATGTTATGGCTTAATATGATTATGGATACATTCGCAGGTGTTGCTTTCTCTTTTGAAGCACCTTTACGAGAATACATGGAAGAACCGCCTAAGAAAAAAGATACACCAATTATGAATAAATATATGTATAGTGAAATAATTTGGACAGGTATTTATTGTGCCCTACTTTGTATTTTATTTTTAAAATTACCTATATTTAAAGAATTAATTAGAGATGGAGAAAACAATAAATATTTAATGACTGCTTACTTTGCAATGTTTATTTTCATGGGAATATTTAATGCATTTAATGCACGAACTGTTAGAATTAATACTTTTGCTAATTTAGGTAAAAATAAGGTATTCATCACAGTTTTCACATTTATATTTATTGCTCAACTTTGGATTATTTATCATGGTGGTGATATTTTTAGAACATATGGACTTAAAACCAATGAATTATTATTAGTTTTAACCCTAGCTTTAAGTGTCTTTCCAGTTGATTGGTTAAGAAAATACATATTAAAGAAAAAAGGCATAGCAATTAGAGTTTAAAATACTTGAAATTTTAAAATAAATATGATAACATAAGAATATATGAAACAGATTTTCATATATTAAAAAAGGAAACATTTGATTTTAGGGTGTTGAATGTTACCGTTTATTTATTTGGATGTTTATTTGGATATTCACTATCACAAATAAACATTTTTTTAATGAACGTAAAAGTTTCATCAAAAAATTCTTAAAGTGTTTAATCACAATAAGTACCACCCCTTTCATAAAATCCAAAACCCCCAATAGGGAGGAAAGAAAATATGTCCGGTCGGTAACACTCAACTATCAAATTGTTTCCATGAAATAATTATACCAAATATATGGTTTTATGTAAATAACTAAAGTAATGAAATGTGGCCTATTGCAATTACATTAAAAATATAATAATATTAGTATATATGAAATAAATTTTCATATATTAAAAGGAAACATTTGATTTTGAGATTTTAAATGTTACCGTTTGTTAATGTTGGTATTTATTGGAATATTTACTATCACAATATGTATCAACCGCCTTTCATAAAATCTAAAATTCCAATAGAGAGGTAAGAAAATTGGTCAGGTTCGGTAACACTCAACTATCAAATTGTTTCCACAAATTAATTTTACCAAATATGTGGCCTATTACAATGGATAAAAAATATGGTAATATTAACATATATGAAATATATTTTCATATATTAAAAAAGGAAACATTTGATTTTGGGATGTTGAATGTTACCGTTTCTTTGTGTTAATGTTTACTTGGATAATTATTACAACAAGTAAACATTTTTTAATAATACAAAAGCACATATGTTTTAATACATGTGTGCTATTTTTATCTATCCTTTAGTTTCATTATCTTGTAGCTTTCTTGTTTCAATTAAGTCTGCTATTCCGCCTGCACTCATCGTAGACATAATACATACAACAATTGAATTAAGCAAGTTATCATCTATATGAAGAAAATAACATACTACTCCACTTAAAATGCCAATCACAACATTTTGAATAGGAATAAATTTATTAGGAATATTCTCAATAAATATTTTTGTAATTGCTCCAAAAACATATGCTACAAGCATTATTATAACTGATAATGATATAGTCAAGATATCACCCCCTTTAAAGGTTTATCAATCTTTACTATATCATATGAGCTAGTCCAATAAATGCCGATTACTTATGCCTTTATTCACTCTTATTTTTAAATTGTAAAATAATTGGTGTCCCATCAAAATCTATATTATTTCTAATTTGATTTTCTAAATATCTTTCATAACTAAAATGAACTAAACCTTTATTATTTACTGAAAAAGTAAATTTCGGAGGACAATTACCAGTTTGACTTACAAAATATATCTTAAGTCTTTTTCCTTTATAAGAAGGTGGTTCATGTAAACTAACTGCTTCCATAATAATATTATTAAGTAAACTAGTTTTAACTTCTTTTCTATTATTATTGTAAGCATTTATTACCTCAGGCATTAAAGTACTTACACGCTTTTTAGTTTTAGCACTTAAAAATACAACATGAGCATATGGAATAAATTGAAATTCATTTTTTATTTGTTCTTTCCAATTTCTTATATCACTATCTGGATTATTTATTGTATCCCATTTATTTACACAAATTACAATTCCTTTGCCAGCATCTAAAGCATATGATGCTATATGTTTATCATGTTCAATAATACCAGTTGATGCATCAATTACTAAAACACAAACATCACTTCTATCAATTGCTTTTAAACTTCTAATTAAACTATATTTTTCAACAGATTCATATATCTTACCTTTTTTTCTCATACCTGCCGTATCAATAACAGTTATATCTTCATGATTATATTTAAATTTAGTATCAATTGCATCTCTAGTTGTACCTGCAATATCACTAACTATTGCTCTATCTTCATTTAATAAAGCATTAATTAAACTACTTTTTCCAACATTAGGTCTTCCAATAATAGAAAATTTAATTGTATCATCATCTATTATATCCTCTTCTGGTAAATCTTTAGTAATAGTATTAAGTAATTCATTAATACCGATATTATGAGATGCACTAACAGCAACTAACTCACTAAAACCTAATTCATAAAAATTATATAAATTATCTTTTCTTTTATCATTATCTAGTTTATTTACTACGACAATAACTGGTTTACTTGATCTATGTAGTATTTCTGCAACCTTTCTATCACTTGCATCGATATCTTCTATACCATCTACTACAAACAAAACTAAATCAGCTTCATCAATTGCTAAAGTTGCTTGTGCAAGTATATCTTTTTGAAAATCATCATCTCCCAAAGAAATACCACCTGTATCAATTAAATGAAATCTTTTATTATTATACTCTACTTTACCATATATTCTATCTCTAGTAACACCTGGAGTATCCATTATAATAGATTTATTTTCTTTAATTAATCTATTAAATATACTACTTTTACCTACATTAGGTTTACCAACTAAACATACTGTTTGCATAATTTACCTCCCTTCTATAATTCTAAATTACATACATTATTTTCATCATTACTTTTAATATTTATTGCTTTAGCATATACTCTATTATTCTTTTTATATATTTGTATTTCATCACATAACATACTTTTATTAGTAACGTTATTTATTAAATCTTTTTTATTATTTTTATTTTCTTCACTTGTTGTATAGTAATCATTATCAATTAAATCTTTAACAGTTACTAATTTACAAAACTTATATTCTTCATTATCTACAGTACATGTACCTTCAAGAGAACCTTGGTTCTCTTGCCCATAAAGAATGGCGCTTGCTTCCAATTCATCAATTTTTGTATTAAGTAATTTTTTCATAGAATTTTCTCTTGTTTTCATAACACTAAAAGTAGCCATCGTAGCTACAATACTTAATATTACAATAACAGCCAATATTTCCACTAATGTAAACCCATTTTTATTATTCATATCTTTTCCTCAATTATACTTAATACTTCACTTCTACCTTTTTTAGTAACAGTACTAAATGTTATAAATTCATTATCATTAAATTTTAATGTATCTTTAATTAATTTATCTTGTTTAATTCTACCATTTTTACTTACTTTATCATATTTCGTAGCTACAATAGTAATATCTAAGTTATAATACTTCAAAAATTCATACATTAAAATATCATCTTCAGTTGGTTTATGCCTGTAGTCTACTAACATAAATACATGTTTAAGATTTTCTCTAGATTTTAAATATTCTTCAATCATTAAACCAAATTTTTTTTGAGTATCTTTACTAACACTTGCATAACCATAACCAGGTACATCAACTAAATAAAATGCATCATTCACTAAATAAAAATTTAATGTTTGAGTTTTACCAGGTTTACTACTAGTTCTAGCAAAGTTTTTTCTTTCAATCAAAGTATTTATAAAACTACTTTTACCAACATTACTTCTACCCACTAAAAGAAACTCTGACTTATTATCACCAGGATATTGGCTTCTTCTTACAGCAATAATTGGTTCATTCACACTTTCAATTTGCATAATTTGCTTCACCCATTTAATTATATATTATTTCATTTAAAAATGCAAATTTTCATATATATTTATTAATGAATAAAGGAGGAAATTACATGCATAATACTAATTTTCCTCCTTCAATAGATCCTCATACTTTTTCAATCATTGCTGTAGCAGTAGGTTATGCCTGTGTTGGTGACTATAATGCCAATGAACAAAACTCCATAGGTAACTGGTTAATTCTAGTGGGGCAATATATACTAACACATGCTGCGCAACAACAATTAATTGAGTCTCGAATTGAAAACAATAATATAAATTCAAACTCTAAAAAAGCAAAAAAAGGTGGTTCCCCATACACAGATAATGAGAACCACAAAAGTAACCAAAACCAACGAAACGAAGTAGACTTCCTTCTAGATGCATTAAACAAGATCCAACAAGAGTTAGATAAAATGAAATAAATACCTTTTACTAAGTGATTTATTAATTCAAAATTATAGGATCACTAATGCTACCAGAACCACTTTTATAAATTGCTAAGGAATTTAAATAAAATGAAACTCTTAAACCTAGAGATTCAGTTATCTCAGAATTAATTACTTCCCCTGTCTTATTGATAGAATATGCATATCTTTCATCCGTAGAATTAGAATATGTTCCAGAGGATCTAGCTATCGTCCATTCTGGAAAACCACTAAATAACCAATTATTTCCATCATAAATATAAGGTATTCTAGATGGGACATTCATATAATTGACAAAAGCAAGAGTATAATCTGAAACATACATTAACCCAATTTTAGAATTATATGTAACTTCATTCGTACTAGAAAAATCGCCAGGATCTAAATTTTTCACTTCATAATTATAAATAGAAATACGAGGTGCTCCAGACCTAACATTATCCGTAATACCAGCAACTTTCCAACTAACTACTGGTATCATTTTTGCCCACTTTAAATCATTATTATTTAAATATGTCAAATACGATAAAAAAGCATTATTCAATTTAGAGTCGCTCCAAGCAAATAACGAAGTATTAATATCTAACCATTTGTACGTTTCTACTTTAGGTAGAGTACCGGTATAAGTTGGATATCTTTTGGCAAAAGATATTTCTCCGAAATTATCTTCACCTAACTCTTCTTTAGTATTAAAATTATATTTTATTAATTTTACCAACTGTTGATTAAGCACACCATGATTTTCTTCAGCAAAAACGCCTATAATTCGATACAAATTATTTTCAGGACAAGGAACTTGTTCCGTTCCAAAACATACAAAATTATTAATATTGTTATCCATTAAATAATCATCAGCTACAGCTTGTTTTAAAGCTTCATTCAATGTTAAATACTGTTTATTGTTTGTATCATATTGTAACACAAAATAATAATCTTCTCCACATGAAAAATTATTATTTTTAACACCTCCACAATAAAGATTTATTACTCCATTATCTAAATTGGTATTATTGGAAATAATTTTTGTATAATTAGCATTTTTAGCTTTTTCTGTTAATAAATAATCACTTCCAGCATACCTGTAAGAATTATCCTTAATACCATAATTATTATTATGATAATATAATCCTTTTTCTCCCTGAGTTCCCGTATATTGTGTAATAACATAGTTAGCTAAAGTAGATTTAAGATTGTTTTTTTGTAAATATATATCCAAACCCATACTTGCATTTTCATTATCTGATTGGTCTGTACCTAAATTTACAAACGTTAAAGTAAATGTCCAAGTGTGCGTTGTTCCAGCACTTGATGAAGTCGTAGATATTGGATAATCTGTTTTAATATTAAATAAACCAGTTTTACCAGTAACATCAAAACCTGAAACTCCACCTGAAGTAACATAAGTTAAACCATCTACTCCAGATGAAACATTATTGCCTTTTTCATCTTTTATAGTTAGTATTAATTCTGGAGTATTACCACTTGTGGTATAAACATAAGTATTATTTTTAATTAAAACACCAACATAATATGTTGCATCTGCTTGATTAGTTTTAGTTGATGCTACTAATTTAACCTTTGGATTAGTTGTACTAGTTAAATTAGTACCCCCAGTTGTAAAATTATCTGTTGTGGCACTTAAACTTAAATTATTCCCTTTAGTAAATATCAAGGTATCTCCACTTGCTGTAACTTCTCCTTGAGTTTCTAAATCTTCACTTATCGTAGGTCCCAAATAAGAATATGTAAACTTACCCACTAACAAAGCTATAACTAAAAGTATTAATATAAATATAAAAATTAAAGATAATTTTCTACCATTTATTTTTTCCATGTATATCACCTATTCTCAAATAATTATAACATTAAATTTTAATATT
>CDYU01052812.1_pt1 | contig 18691 bp, 19 predicted proteins | sample 480701 | NCBI WGS metagenome assembly CDYU01 (sample SAMEA3182105, study PRJEB8094) | gut metagenome | biome: human; feature: gut; material: Stool; isolation source: human stools | place: Canada | collected 2013-02-26 | reverse complement strand
CTTCACTAAATAAATAAACGTATTTCATCAAATCACCTTTCTATTCTAATTAATTATATCAGACAATAATAAAATATTCTATATAAAAGATTAAACAATTCTAATAAAAGTGGCAAAAAAAAAGAAGACTAAGTCCTCTATCTAGTATTAGCAAGTTCTAAACTAATAATCTTTATCTCTTTTTTTAGTTTTATTTTTCTGAAACTAAAACCAGCAGGCAATAACTTTATGATTATCTGTCTAGATTTTAGTTCTCTAGTATAATATTCTATAAATAATTTATTTTTATTTTTAAGTAATAAAGGTCCAAAAAAGTATTCTCGACTACTATAGTGGGCCTTACCCCTCACAAACTTAATGACTTGATAAATATACTTTCCATCTTTCACTAAAACTTCTTTTTCAATTTTAAAATTAGACTTTACTAAAAATTTTTTTAAGTCAACTTGAAAATTATTTGGTGATAAGATAAAAGTATTTATATTTTTAAGGTATTCAGGATGAGCCTTAAAAATTCCAATCATATTTCTGCCACCCATTCCAGAAATAATTACTGTATCTATATCACTAGTGTAAACATCTAATCCATTTCCGAGTCTAAGTTCTATAAGTTCACTTAACTTATGTTGTAAAATGTTATTTTTAGCTTGTTCTAGTGGACCTCCTTTATTATCACTAGCTACTATTTTTTTTAGTTTTTTAGTTTTATCTTGTGCCAAAAAGATATCTAAAAAAGCATGGTCACACCCTACATCTAAAATACTACTTCCATCATCTACAAGTTTTGAAACCTCTTTTAATCTTTTATTTACTATCATTAGTCAGTCATGAAATCCTTTAATTTTCTTGAACGTGATGGATGTCTTAATTTTCTTAAAGCCTTAGCTTCAATTTGACGAATACGTTCTCTAGTAACTCCAAAGATTTGGCCTACTTCTTCTAGTGTTCTACACTGACCGTCATCAAGTCCAAAACGAAGGCGAAGAACTTTTTCTTCACGATCAGTCAAGGTAAGTAAGACACCATCTAACTCTTCTTTTAACATTTCTTGCGTTGTAAATTCTTCTGGTCCCATTGTTCTCTCATCTGGTAAGAAATCTCCAAGATGTGAATCTTCTTCCTCACCAATTGGTGTTTCTAATGATACAGGATCTTGACTTATTTTATATACTTCTCTTACTTTTTCTACTGGAATATCTAATTTTTTAGCGATTTCTTCATCTGTAGGTTCACGATTTAACTCTTGTGTTAATTGTCTTTGAACACGAGATAATTTATTGATTGTTTCAACCATATGAACAGGAACTCTGATAGTTCTTGCTTGATCTGCAATAGCACGAGTTATAGCTTGTCTTATCCACCAAGTAGCGTAAGTTGAAAACTTATATCCTTTAGTTGGATCAAACTTATCTACTGCCTTCATAAGTCCAATATTTCCCTCTTGAATAAGATCAAGAAATAACATACCACGTCCTACATAACGTTTAGCAATAGAAACAACTAATCTTAAATTTGATTCAGCAAGCATTTTCTTTGCTTCTTCATCTCCATCAATAGCCCTTCTAGCATATTCAAACTCCTCATCTGATGTAAGTAAGTTAATACGACCAATTTCTTTTAAATACATTCTAACAGGGTCATTGATTTTAACATCTTTTGATAAAGTTAACTCTTCAACTGATATATCTTGAGTAATATCACTACCATCATCACCATCACTGCTACCATCTTCTGCTACTATTTCAATACCCACTTCAACCAAGGAATTATAAAGGTCATCTAAAACATCACTATCAATATCTAATCCTTTTAACTCATCAGCAAGTTGTTCATAAGTAATATATCCCTGATTCTTGCCTAAATTGATTAACTTATTTTTTCTCTCATCCATTGTTTTTATTTCTTCAACCATTATTACTTTCTCCTATTCGTAACTTTCTAATCATATCAGCCAACTTAGCTTGTTCTAGTGGATCTATTTCTTTGACTAATTTTTCTTCCAACCTCTTAATCTCTTTATTCTTTACATTTTCCCTAATAACATCAAAATATAAATATAAAACTTCCTTACTAACTTCATCATTATAATTGCTATTTAAGATACTATTAAAAGTCTCTAATAATTCTTGTTTATCTTGTAAATATGTATAAAAATCAGCAATTGAAACTGCCCCATATGTTTTATAATAATATATTATTTCTTGTACTAGTATTCTAATTTTATCATCTGGTAATAAGAGTCTTTCTTTATCGACTTCACTAATTACCCATTCATTAGTAAGCATATAATATATTACTTGTTCTATGGCTTGTCTATATTTATCTTTTCTTTTCGATGTATTTTTTGGCACAAATTTAATCTCTTCTTGAGGTTTGTTATTTTTAATGTTAGAAAACTTTTTTTCCAACGTATTATACCCCAAATTGAACTCTTTTGCAAGCTTTTTTAAAATAATTTCTATTCTTATTTCATCATTTACTTCTGTTAATTCATTTAAAACGTTATTAATATAATTAGCTTTTTCTATATCACTTTGAAAATTAACATTATCACGCATTACTCTAATTTTATAATCATTATAATTTTCTGCTTCTTCTATATATCTTGCAAACTTTTCTTTTCCCTCTTTTAAAATAAAACTATCTGGATCATCATTATTAGGTAAGGTAACGACTTTTACTTCTATTTTTTCTTTTAAAAATTCTTCTCCTAATTTATAGGCCGCAGCTTTTCCTGGATTATCTCCATCTAAGCACAATATAATGTTATTAGAAAGTCTCTTTATTAATTTCATTTGTTCATGAGTAAGAGCTGTTCCCATTAAAGCTATTACATTTTCATACCCAATAGTACTAGCTCTAATAACATCCATAAACCCTTCCATAATAATTACATATTTTAAAATTCTAGCTTTCTCTTTAGCAATATGATAATTATATAGTTGTTCTCCCTTAACAAATATAGGAGTCTCTTTTGTATTCAAATACTTATTATCTTGGCTATCTTTATATATTCTTCCTGAAAATCCTACTACTTTTCCATTTATATCAAAAAGGGGAAACATAATTCTATCTTTATACACATCGTAATTACTATTAGTAAGCCCTGCTTTATTAAGATCAACTATATCATACTTCTTCTTCAAAAGTAATTCTGTTAAATCAGCATTATTAGGAAGAGAAAGACCTATTTCAAATTTTTTAATGATATCTTTATCTATTCCTCTTTTCGAAAGATAAGTTCTAGCCATACTACCAGCTGGAGATAAAATATTATTTTGATAATATTTAGTTGCAAAGTCATACATTTCATAATATTTATCATTATTATTATTTACTTTTTTTAGCCTTACACTATTTGTATCTACTCCTACTCTATCCCCCAAATACTTTAAAGCCTCAGGAAAACTCATTTTTTCATAATCCATTAAAAACTTAAAAACATTTCCCGTAGCGTGACAAGTAAAACAAGTGTATATTTGTTTTTCTCTAGAAACAGACATTGAAGGATTAGTATCATCATGAAACGGACAAATTCCAAAAAAGTTCTTTCCTTTTTTTACTAAAGGTATTCTTTCTCCTATAATATCTACTATATCAGTTTTACTTCTAATTAAATTACTAACAGTCTGTCCATTCATAGTATCGTCTCCAAACATTTATATTATGTCATAAATTTAGTATAATTTCAATTATATTATACTCTCTTATATTTGTTTAGAATTATTGTTAATAATCTTTTCTATCTCTTTTTTAATATCATCTTTAGAGTAATTTCCTAAAAAATCAAATATATCTTCTATTTTCTCTTCTACATTAGTATCAGAATAACCCTCCCTAAGTTTTACATTATAAAGTAATTCTATAAACTTAGATTGTTCTAACTCCTTACTACCTAAGGTATCATCATCAAATGTCTTTCCTGATGAAGAAATCTTTTCCGCATATTTAAAATCTGGATAAGGCTCCCCTGGAAAACAACTATTATATCTGTTATCAGAAATTAAAAAGTATCTATAAAGAACTAAATTATCATAATGTTTTACTACTTGATCAGTATCTAATATAGGACTACTTTTACTTCTTAAAACATTTTTTCCTTCACTATCAATACATTTAGTTATGTTTTTAGCAGAGTCCCATGTTACATCAAAGACATAATTTCCATGTATATCATACTTATCATCATCAACAACTATCACATTTCTTTCATGACCTATAACATCATCCCCTACCGGAACAGATGTACTTATTGTATAACTATCTACTCCTGTTTCTTTTAGAATTTGAGATAATAATTGTGAATATCCTACACAAACAATATTACCATCTTTAATAATAGTCGCTACCTCTCGAGGTATCCTTAAATTATCTTTTCTTTCCTTATAAGGAAAAGACTTAACAATATCATAAGCAAGCATTATTTTTTCTAAATTAGATGAGTTACTATTATTTATTACATCTTTATAATAGTCTATGCTATCTCTCATTCCCACAAAAGTATTACTATCTATTACCTGTAAAGACCCATCATATTTTATCTTTAAATCATATTTTTTGTCTAGTTGTCTTAATAAATTCATATCATCATAAGTTTTATTCTCTAAAAATAAATAAATTGCTTCTACCTCAAATCCTCTTTCCTGAAAGCTGTTAACTATATCAAAAACATCCATTATATGCTCTATATTTTTTATTTTTATAGCTTTAACATCTTTTTGACATTCGGTATCACCAAATTCAATAATTGAGCCTTTTTTATATTTCTGATAATCAATTTTATCATTTCCATACCCACATTTATAGTTATTATAAATTTTTATACCTTCTATATCTGAGGTTTTATTTTTTAAAGCTAAATCCAAAACTTCATTAACTCCCGTACCATCCTTTTTTACGAAGCCTTCTACTTTAGGATTAAATTGATAGTTTCTTGAATTTATATTTAAGCCATCCATATTAAGTTTACTTCCCATAAAGGACTTAATTCCACAACAATTCTCTAATAATACCTGATCATCAAGATAACAATCTACATCAAGCTTTCTTATTTTTGTTTGATTTAATAATTGTTTCATTGTCTTCAAATCTATTTTAAATAAATCATCTTTATTTATATTCAGGTTAAGCTCTTCTAAATTTGGATATTTAAAAACACTATTTTTATTAAAATAAGAAGCTGGAATAGTTAATGAAGATATAGAAGAAGACATATGCTTACTAACTAAATCTATAAATTTTTTATTAAAGTGGTATGTCTTAATACCATTATCAGCCACCTCTATTTGCCTTTTTTCTAAGATTAGCGAAGGATTCTTAGCAAAAGAAATAATATCAGTGAGAGAAAATTCCTGCTTTTCAATTACTATTTTTTCTTTATTATTTTCTAAGTAATTAATAATATCATCTGTATTTTTATCTAATTCTAAATTGCCAAGTCTTCCTAAAGCTTCTTCTAACTTTGTCATAAATATCACCTTACCTATACAGATTATAACATAATAAACTAATAGAAAAAGAAAACAGCATATACTTTACATGCCATTTTACTTATTAAATAAGATTATCTCTTAAAAATGTCTCTACTCTCTGATTTAAATATATATCAACTACTCCTCTATTTACTACTTTTATAAAACCAAGTCCTTTGATAACAATATCTTGATTAAAAGGAAGTTGATATGTTCTTTTTGCTAAATTTTTAAGGTCATCATGTCTCGATGAAATAATTCTTTTAGTTTTGATATCATTAGATATATATAATGTAAAACTATTTTTTTCCCCATCAACATAATCAATTCTAACTAAATCTCCTATGATAATAGATTGCCCTCTTCTTAACTGATAAGTCTTTGTTTTTATTTCTTTTTTAGGTGTAATTATTTTTAGTAGTTCATTATCAACATAATTTGTAATAGATCCTTCATCAATTAGTCCAGGAGTATCGATGATTGTTAAATAATCATTAATCTCTATATTTATTAGATTAAGTGTTGTAGAAGGAAGTGGTGAAATTGTAAGTTCTTGTTTACTATCTGAATAATTTTTTATAAGTTTATTAATTAGACTACTCTTACCTGCATTAGTATGACCTACTATATAGACTTGTTTAGTTACTTGAAAAAACTTAATCCTATTTAATAAATGATCAATATTCATATTTTTCTCGCAACTAACTACTACTATATCATTAAAGAAATCATATTTGTCTTTAAAGTATTGAATCAATTTTTCATCTTTTACAGATTTAGGAATTACATCTCTTTTATTTAATACTAATAATATTTTATTAGGTAAAAACTTTCTAATATCATATAAATCTTGTTCTACATTTAAAACATCTGTAACATAAACAACTAAATCCTTTGTCTTTCCAACTGCTTCAAGTATTTGTTGGTATTCTTCATTTGTTTTAGTTGTTGCTTGATATTCTCCATAATTTTTTAACCTAAAACATCTTTGACACAAATCATTTTCTAAATTAACTGTATACCCATCCAAGAGCATATTTTCATCTTGTAATTCTACTCCACATCCAAGACATTTCTTATTCATAATATCTACCTCTTTCGAATAAGTTTTCTTTTTTATATTTACTAATTTTTTGATTCTCTATAAATCTATTAAAACTAGTAATTTTTAAATCTTTCTTACCTAATGGATCAACCAAAATAGTTTTAATACCAAATTTTACGCCAGATTTAATATCAGTAACTAATTGATCTCCTATCATTATCATTTCACTTTTCTGAAATCCATACTTCTTTTGGACTTTTCTAAGTCCTCGTGTAAATGGTTTCATTGCTAAGTATATAGCATCAACTCCTAAAGTCATTTGATAAGGAATTATACGTTTTCTTGTATTATTAGTAATAATTAAAACCGTAAATTCCTTTTTTAACTTTTCAATTAATTTCATTGTTTTAAGAGGACATTCTCTTTCATCAATCAATGCCAAAGTATTATCTAAATCAAATATCAAACATTTAATATTCTCTTTCTTTAACTTATCGTATGGAATATCAAAAATAGTTTTTTTATATATATACGGAATATACTTCAAATAAATCACCAGTCTTATTATACAATATTATTGTAAAAAAGCAAACTAGAACACCTAAAGTTCTAGTTATTAACTTTTTGCTTTATCATTTGTGTATTATCAGTAATAGATGCAAAGGTATAACCATTGTTTTTTCCATACTGAATTATATTTCTTAAAGCATCACGGGTATAAGGTTTTATATCATGCATCAAAACCATGTTTACTCTATCTTTGGAAAGACCATTAACAACGTTATTATAAATCTCATCCGCATCATGTCTTCCACCTTCAGCATCACCACTACTTAAATTCCAATCATAATAACGATATCCTCTATTTAAAACTTCTGTCGTAAGAATACTCATAATCCCGTTTTGATATCTTCTACTAACTGTATTACTGCTACCACCAGGAAATCTAATAATCATAGTATTAACTCCTGTTATATTTTTTACTCTATTTTGAACACTAAGTAAATCATTAAAGTAACCATCAACACTTTGATAAACCGTTTTATAATCATGACTCGCAGTATGTAATCCTATAGCATGACCTTCATCATACTCTCTTTTTATCAAGTAATCAGGTCCACCGTTAGTTACAAAAAATGTTGCCTTGACATTTTCTTCTTTTAAAATATCCAAAATAACATCGGTCGTTCCTTCACGAGGGCCATCATCAAAAGTTAAATAAATAGTACCTGGAGCATCATTTTTCATTACATGTATTTTCTGCAAAACATCATCTTGATTTAAAGAACTATCTTTAACAGAATACTTTAAACTATATTCTCCTGCCTTACTTGTATCAATACTTCCAACAACCTTAACATTTTTAGTAATATCGCCATCGCAGTTATCATACGCCTTATAATCTTTTTTAAACTCTTCCCCTTCTAAAAGATAAATATTTTTATTAACTGAAATAACAGGTTTAACTTTATCTTCATAAGTAATATTTCTTTTAATAGAAGTTTTATTACCATTACTATCACTTACTTTATATAAGTAAAATTTCTCATTCTTTATAACTTCTACTTTTTTAGTAATATCACCATCATAATTGTCATAAGCTCTATATCCTTCTTCCTTATATTCTTTATTAGGACACACAGAAGTATTTTCATGACCATTAAGCTTAATTACAGGCTTTGATAAATCTTTAACTTTAACAATCCTTACTCTCCTATTGTTAAAACCTTTATACCCCATACTATATTTTATTTTATAAGTACCAAGTTTAGAGGAGTTAACTCCTCCTGTGACTACAACCTTATTAGTTAATTTTTTATTTAGAAAATAAGCTCTATAACCGGGTTCAACATACTTTTCTTTATAGTTAATAACCATTACTCTTTTACCCTTTAATCTTACTTGTGGTACAATAAATAAGAATATAAAAGATGCAAGAAGTATAATTATACTCAAAATAACACCAACCACAAGTTTCTTATTCCTATGCTTTTTTTCATCATCTTCTAAAAATAAATCATCAAGTTTTACTGTCGTATCCAAAACGTCAAATAAATCATCTACATCATCTGAAATATTAACATCTTCAGTATTTTCCTTTTTCTCACTTTTACTACCATGAGTATCAGAAGAACTAGTAGTTAAATCCATTTTCAATGTTCCATTTTTCAAGTCTATTTTTTCCTGCAGCTTAAGAAAATCCTCTTCCAAATTATTTTCCTTATTTTCAGTAGTACTACTTGCCTTAATTCTTTTTGAGCTTTGTTTATAGTTTACTTTTTTACCAACTTGATTTATATTTTTTAACTTTGTCCCATTTTTCTTTTTATTATTTTTCTTCTTTTTTTTGCCATTTTTCTTTGCCACAAATATCACCACTAGTCTTATTATACCCTAAATTAAATTTTTGAAAACATTTTTTCTAATCTATTTGATTATTCTTAATAAATTCCCGTAAAATTTTGGTAAGTGCTCTTTTTTCTATTCGAGAAACATAACTTCTAGAAATATGCAGTGTTTTAGCTATTTCTTTTTGTGTATGTTCATCATTTTCATAAAGTCCATATCGTCGTATCAATATATCTTTTTCCCTTTCTGAAAGGACTTCAAAATATTGATTTAAAAGATTTATATCATCCTTTAAGACAATTCCCTCAAAAAAGTCCTCCTTCGGAGTCTTTAAAACATCTAAAATAGCTATTTCATTGCCATCTTTATCATATCCAACCGCATCATTTAAGGATACATTCTTATTATTTTTGTTATTTGATCTAAAAAACATCAAAATTTCATTTTCTATACATCTAGCACAATATGTTGTTAATTTAACGCTTTTAAGATTAGAAAAAGTATCTACTCCCTTAATTAATCCAATAGTACCTATACTAATTAAATCATCCTGGTCTCCTTCTTTAAAATCAAACTTTTTTACTATATGTGCGACTAAACGTAAATTATGTTCAATTAATTTATTTCGAGCCTCCTTATCCCCCTTTAACATTTTTTCAATAGTAACTGTTTCTTCTTCTAAAGACAATGGTTCTGGAAACACCTGATTAGAATAACTTCCCGTAAAAAACAAATGATGAACCATTTCAAACACATGAAAAAACATATAAATCACCTCACTAATTTATATGTTTTTTTTGTCTAAATTTGACATTTTACTAAACAGTTAATAATTCTTGTTCTTTTTGTTTTAAATATTCATCTATTTTTTTATTATATGTATTAACTAATTCTTGAATTCTATTTTCAACACCCTTAAGTTCATCCTCAGAAAGTTCTAAGTCTTTAGCATCTCCAATAGCGTCATGTCTAATATTTCTAACTGCTACCTTACCATCCTCACAAATACCTTTAACTTGTTTAATAAGTTCTTTTCTTCTTTCTTCTGTAAGTGCTGGAACGATTATTCTTATTGTTTCTCCATCATTAGATGGATTATATCCAAGATTAGCGGCTATTATAGCCTTTTCAATTGCGCCTAATGCACTCTTATCAAATGGTTTAATAAGTAATTGATTACCTTCTGGTACTGAAATAATACTAAGTTGTTTTAATGGTGTCATAACACCATAATATTCGCACATAACACCATCTAAACTTGATGGATTAGCTCTTCCTGCTCTAACAGTAGACATCCTCTTATTAAGGTTTTCCATACTTTTTTCCATTTTTTCTTTAGTCTCTTTTATCAAATCTTCTTGCATGAATCTCTCTCCTCTATGTTTAGTTTACTATAATTTAAAAATATATACAAGTCTTTAACCTCACAATCAGTTGAAATAATTTTAATAATATGATACCTTTATAAGCGAAAGGATGGAAAAATGAAAAAGATTGGTTATTTATTAATAGTTGTTTTAACTTGTTTTCTAATAACTGGTTGTAGTAGTGATGGTGATGATAAAATGTTAAGTGGAAAAATAAATGCTGAAATAAACATCAAGGATTACGGAGTTATTAAATTAGAACTAGATGCAGATAGTGCTCCTATTACAGTTACTAACTTCGTAAATCTAGTAAATGACAAATTCTATGATGGACTTACTTTTCATCGTATAATAGATGGGTTTATGATTCAAGGTGGAGACCCTCTAGGAAACGGTACTGGTGGTTCAGATAAAACTATAAAAGGCGAATTTAAAAATAATGGTGTTGAAAATAATATTTCTCACACTAGAGGTACAATATCTATGGCTAGAAGCCAAGCAAATGATAGTGCTTCATCACAATTTTTTATAGTTCAAAGCGATAGTACATTCCTAGATGGTTCATACGCCGGTTTTGGTCACGTAACATCTGGTATGGAAATAGTTGATAAGATTTGCAAAGACACCAAAACAGAAGATGATAATGGTACAGTTGAAAAAGAAAATCAACCAGTAATAGAAAGTATAAAAATAACAAAATAAGTTATTATTTATTATAGTAAAATATGGAGCAAATCTTACTTTGCTTCTTTTTTTATAACGCACTAATTAAATAAGTATTGTCATCTAGAATTTTGTAATTTCTATAACCATAGTCTGTCGTTTTAAATAAGAATCTACTACTTTCCATAATAAAAATCCTTCCATTATATTTATTTCATCATGGAAGGGTTTCTTATTTATACAAACATATTGTTTGTAAAATTAATAATTATAAAATTTTACTTCACCAATTCTATACTATTAAATACATAATTATTACTATCCTTATCATAAGTAAATGTATATTTGTACTGATTTAATTTTTTAACATTATCCAAAACATTAAATCCATCTGTAGTAACATCTTTAACTTCATCTGATACATTATTAGAGCCATCTATCTTCTTATAAATTTTATCATCTTTAATAAACGCTACTGCCTCATAAATAGTAATACTTTTATTTTCAATAATGCGAGCCTCTACTACATCATACGAAATAGAAATATCATTTGTAATATTACACTCACTATTATCTCGCTTATAACTCCTCTTTTCTGTATTATATTTAAATACTGGACAACTACCTACTTCTTTATCAGTTGGAATAATTATTTCATAGTTTTTTCCAAATAAGTTTATTCTTGCCTGTTCTAAGTCTTTAACTTTAACTTCTTCATTGAAGTTAGACTCTGTTCTATAAGCTTCTTTTAATAACAGATTATCCAAAAAATCTCCTGGTAAATCTTTTGCAATTGTTCTTTCATTAACATATAATGCTTTTTCAATATTAGTACCATCTACAAAATGCATTCCCGTTATTAATCTTTTAACAACATAGCTATCAGTCGGAAGACTTACCTCTTTTTCTTCATTATTACTTGTATTATTTTTAGGTACTGATGTATTTACACTTTTCTTATCATCCTTCATGTATATATCTAAATAATAATACATTATAACTCCACCTAAACAAATACCAATAATTAACGTTAATAAAATCTTTCCAAAAATATGCTTTTTCTTGGGCTTTAAACTAGGTGCCCCTACTGTAACCACATCTTTTTTCTTTGCCATTTTTACCTCCATCTTTCTTTTTAATTATATACCAAGTTTTAAAATAAGAAAAGATATTTAAAATGCCTATTTAAGTTTTTTCACTTTACTGTCTTCTTTTTCTTTGACAAATATCTTATTAAGAGCTACCCCGCCTCCTAAAATGGCTAATAAACCAGATATATATAATGAGGTAACGATGAAGTCTTTTCCTCTGTCATTAACAGTAATAGTATCATCTAAATAAACATCAAATGTTGCGCAACTTATCTCATATGGATTTTCTTGAGGTAATTCTTCTACTTCATCATAAGTAAATATTTTCATATCGGTAGCTTCATTTGATAAATCGATAATTTCTGAAATATAATCTTGTTCTAAAAGCAATTCTTGATTATCAATATTTTCTTTAGTGTATTGATATTCAACATTAGAAAAACACTTTTTAGGAACAATCAAAACTTCTCTTTCATATTTACCATTCGTATTTTCTTCATATGGTCTCTTCAAAAGAATAGCATCTCCTGTATCATAAGAAGATACAGCATATTTTTGATAAGTAAAATCACCATCTTTAGTAGTTTCTTGAACTTGAACTAAATGGGCAGTATAATCATTTTTTACAAATGGATATCTATCATTGGCAAAGAAAGCAGCCGAAAATGCCCCTTGTCCCAAGATTATCCCTCCTGCTGTTAAAACTGCAGCTTTATTTTTAATATTTAAATTTTTGATTTTCATAACGAACCATCCCTTCACATATTACTTAGCATAACACGTAAGAGTATATCAAGCAAGAAAAAAAGAACCCTAAGGTTCTAGTTTCCATTTACTTGATTCATTACTTCTTGAGCGAAATCCTCTTCTTTTTTCTCAATACCTTCGCCAACAGCAAATCTAACAAATTTAACAATTTCTCCACCATTATTTTTAACATATGTAGAAACATTAACACTTGAATCTTTAATAAATTCTTGATCAGCTAAACAAATTTCTTTATAGAATTTATTAATACGTCCGTTTACCATTTTTAAAGCTATTTCTTGAGGTTTTCCTTCATTCATAACTTGTTCTGTAATTACTGTTTTTTCATGCTCTATCATATCAGCTGGAACATCTTCTTTATTTAAACAAACTGGAGCCATAGCTGCTATATGCATACAAACATCTTTAGCAACATCACTATTAGCACCCTTTAAAACAACTAAAGAACCAATCTTTCCACCCATATGAGTATAAGTTCCAAAAACTTCATCATCAGTTTTAGTAACTTTTTCAAAACGACGTAGGCTTAATTTTTCACCAATCTTAGCTGTTAAATTAATTAGCTTATCACCAATAGTTTCTCCGCCATCATTAATTTTTAGAGCATCTTCTACTGTTGTAGCATCATTTTTTAATAATACATCTGCTAAATAATTAGTAAAATCTAAGAATTCTTTGTTTTGTGCTACGAAATCAGTTTCAGAGTTAACTTCAAGAATAACTGCATTACTACCTTCAGCTTTAACAACGCAAACACCTTCAGCAGCAATACGTCCTTCCTTTTTAGCAGCTTTACTAATTCCTTTTTCTCTTAACCAATCAATAGCCTTATCCATATCACCTTCACAGGCATCCAAAGCTTTTTTACAATCAAGCATACCTGCTCCAGTACGTTCTCTTAATTCCTTAACATCACTAGCTTTAAACATAATTATCTCCTTATTTCTCTAAAGCTTCAATTAATTCAGCTTTCTTCATTGCAGAATAGCCTTTAACGTCAGCTTCTTTTGCTCTATTTTTTAAATCAGATAAAGTTAAAGTATTTAAATCTTCTTCAAAAACTTTCTTTTCTTCCTTTTTAACTTCTTCTTTTACTTCATTAACTGCTTCTTTTTTTACATTCTTTTTGTTGTTTTTGTCATCTTCAGTAACATAATCAACAACTTCATTACCATTAACTTCAGCAATAGCGTTAGTAAGTACACCCATTACTAATTTAACAGCTCTAACAGCATCATCATTACCAGGAATAACATAATCAACTAAATCTGGATCACAGTTAGTATCAACAATACCAAATACAGGTATTCCTAAAATACGAGCTTCTTTAATAGCGTTTTCTTCTTTACGTGGATCAACAATAACTAATGCTTGAGGTAATTTCTTCATTTCACGAATACCACGTAAGTTTTTATTTAATTTTTCATATTCTTTCTTAATTTGGATAACTTCTTTTTTAGGTAAAAGATTAAATGTTCCATCTTCTTCCATTTTATCAATTTCATCCATTCTACGTACTCTTGAACGAATAGTTCTAAAGTTTGTAAGAGTTCCACCTAACCATCTTTCAGTAACAAAATAGTTATTAGTACGAACAGCACATTCTTCTGCTGCTTCTTGAGCTTGTTTCTTTGTACCTACAAATAAAACCTTTCCACCCTCTTCAGCAATCTTTTTCATAGCTTCATATGCTTCTTCTAACTTCTTAACTGTTTTTGTTAAATCGATAATATAAATATCATCTCTTGTAGTATAGATGTATTCCTTCATTTTTGGATTCCATCTTCTTCTTTGATGTCCGAAATGAACACCAGCTTCTAATAAATAATTCATTGATACAATTGTACTCATATATTTTTCTCCTTTTGTTTTTTTCATCTACAAGTCTTATAACTTACCACCATATAGGCACTAGGCAAGAAAATAACTTATATGTCTATTTTTTTATTTACTTAATTCAGCAACTATTTCTGCTTTTTTCATACCCGTTACATTAATATTTTTTTCTTTTGCAACTTCTTTTAATTCAGCAACAGTCATTTTGCTGTAATCAACATCTTTTACTTCTTCTTTAACAGCTTTCTTTACTGTTTCTTTTTTTGCTTTTTTACTTGCTGTTTTGTTAATAGTTACTTCTTTAGTATTTTCACTCTTGTTAGCAGCAATCTTACCAGCTTTTCCATCTTTAGCAACTTTTACTAATTCACTGAAAGCCTTAGGATCATTAATAGCTATTTCAGATAACATTTTACGGTTAACTTCAACACCTGCTTTGTTAAGTCCTTCAATAAATCTTGAATAACTAATTTCATTTTCACGACAAGCAGCATTAATTCTTGTAATCCATAATTTACGGAAATCTCTCTTCTTTTGTTTACGATCACGGAATGCATATTGTCCTGAATGCATTAATTGTTCTTTTGCAGTTTTATATAAACGATGTTTACTACCAAAGTATCCTTTTGCTTGTTTTAATACTTTCTTATGACGAGCCTTAGTAACAGCTCCATTTTTTACTCTTGCCATCTTTCTTCCTCCTCTTACTTATCTTAGATTAAGTTCTTTAATCTGTTATGATCAGCTTTACTTAAACTATTTCCTTTTCTATTTTTTCTATTGAATTTAGCGTTTTTACTACCTGTGTTATGACGAGAACCTGGGCAATAAATTTTTACTTTTCCACTTTTTCTAACTTTTAGAACTTTGGCTGTTCCTTTATGTGTTTTAATTTTTGGCATATTTAATTCCTCCTATTATTTTTTATCTTTCTTAGGTACTAGTAACATTGTCATCTGTCTACCCTCTAATTTTGGCTTTTCTTGTATATCAGCATACTCTTCTAGTTTAGAAGAAAAACGCATTAATACTTCTTCACCAAGCTCAGTATGAGCCATTTGACGTCCTCTAAAACGAACTGATACCTTAATTCTGTCACCTTTTTCTAAGTATTTGATGACATTGCGAAGTTTTGTTTCAAAGTCTCCAACATCAATAGTTGGTGATAATCTAAATTCTTTCAATTCAGATCTACTAGCTTTTTGTTTCTTTAATGCTTCCTTTTGTTTCTTTTGTTTTTCATAACGGAATTTATTATAATCCATTACTTTACATACTGGTGGATTAGCATTAGGACTAATTAAGACTAAATCTAAATTAGCATAACTAGCAAGTGTTAAAGCATCTTTTATGTTTTTAACCCCTACTTGTTCACCCTTAGGTCCAACCACCAAAACTTCTTTTGCTCTAATCTGTTCGTTGATAGGCAAATCGTTCTTACCGTTTGCGATAACTAACACCTCCATAAAATAAGAAAAGCGGATAATTCATATCCGCTTTTAAACACAATTGAAAACATCAATTTTCTGTTTTCTAAAGGCATTTACCCATCGCTACTAACAGCAATCAGGTGGATATAAATCTCTTTCCATTTCTTAACTGTTACTAGTATATGATAAACTCTAGTAAAAGTCAACTATTTTTTTGAATAACTATATCCTTTAGATACATTATCCAAAGTAACTTGCGCTGCATAAGCATTAGCTGTAATTAAATGTTGATACATTTCTATCTTATCATCAACACTAGCATCAACAATAGCCCCACTATTATGTTGAATTATATTATGGGTTAAATTATATATAGTAGTTGTAGGAGTAATATTATAATCATTACTTCCAAATTCATATTTTATATATTCACCATCATACATTGAATTACTATTATCTAAATTAAATGTATGAAATAAAGAAAATATCATATCACTTGAATCTTTATAAGTAAGTCCATAACTAAAGCCATCATTTGCTCTTCTATATGTAACATAATTATTAGTTTCAAGATCACTTATTGTAACAGCAGAACCATCACTATTATTAGTATCAAATGAAATCTCCATCTTTCTTAAAGCATCCTCCATTTGTGAAGAACTATATTTATTACTCATAAACGGATTAACACAATTATCAAATTCTATCAAGTTTCTCCTAAGTGTTTGATTACAATTCTGTTCATAAGCCTTCTTACCTGTTTTTCTAAAAGTTAAATGGGCATTCTTTTTAATTGTATTAAAATATTTTTTAGAAAGTTGATCATTACTCCTCATCCACTCATCAGTACTAACTCTAAGATTATATTTACTAATAAGAACCGAAGTCACTCTTTCCAAAGCCTCATAAAAATCATCATAAGAAATATCTCTTTTTCTAAATTTATCCCTAGCCGCACAAACAAACGCTATAAAGCCTTCCTTATTTTCTATAGATAATTTATCATCAAGTCTTAAGATACCAAAATTATTATTAGGATAACTTATCATCACTTCATCACTTATATCATAAATGTCAGAGCCCTCTACTAAAACTCTATCTTGATCATATAAAAAACTAATGTTTCCTAAAACATAACTTTTATCATTACCATTAGAATTAAATAATCTACTACTCCCAATTACGCCAACTTCCAAAACTTTAACGCTTTCATCAAATTCTAACTTATTCATACTGCCTCCATCATTCTTAGAATAGCACAACTATTAGTTTTTGAAAATAAATATTACACAATTAGACGCTTTTTGTCTTTGCCCTGCAAACTATCTTTAATAGTATATAATTCATCAACTGATAACATTGAATTATAAATTATACTATCAAACAAAGCTTCTTCATTAAGATTAGCTGTATTTTTAAGACATTCTAAATTTCTAAGTACCTTCACTCTAGAAATTATATTTCCTCCTATATTGTAATTTCCCTGGTCTAAATAATTTTCATCCATATATTTTATAAAATTACTATTAATAATCTCTTCACTAATATCTAATCTTGGTGAAAGAGAAAATAACTCTCTTATATCACTATTTTGAAATTCACTAACATGATTACAAGATAGTTTATCTAAATTACTATTAGCTACAAAAAACTTATTGCTCTTAACTTCATTACCTAAATTACCATCATCATTTAAAGAATCTGCTTCTATTAAATTATTAATATGAATTCTTTTAACTATATTTAAAGCATCATCTCTACAAAGTATTTCTTCAATAACATTTTTATCTATATTTTCTTCTATTAACGAATCAATTATATCAAAATTTTTAACATCAAGTAATTTTGCTAAGTCTACATTACCACAAATACTAATATCATAGATATGATATAAATCTAATATAGCTTTTAAATATGAATTTTCATATCTAAGTACTTTATAATTAATGTGATCTATATCATATGCACCATTATCTGCTAATAATAAAATGTTATCACATACCTTCTTTAGTTCCTCATTATCAACTAATATATCTATATTATTATTTATAAATTTAGTATTAATATATTTACGATTTAAAAGCATTTCAATTAACCCTAAATCACCTGTAATATCTTTTTGTAAAATATAACTTAAGTTACTATAAGTAAGACATATTCCCGTTTTAGCCAAAACAGTAAATTTATCTTCTAAAGCACCTAGATCTATTGTTTCAATAATCTTTTTGAAATCGTCATCTATCTTATCATAATCATATCTATATTTTAAAAATAATTGTTTATATTTTTTATCTTTTGTTAATGTTTGTTCATGCACTTTTACAAAAGAAATATTATGAGAAACAGCATCTTCTAATATATTAACTTGCATTCTTTCACTAATATCAAAATCTTCGAAAAATCTGCCTATTTCATCTCCAGTTACTTGTCCTTCATCAATTTTCTTTTGGAGATGCTTAAAGGCTTTTACTTCTTTTTCCTTTTTCTTCTGAACTTTATTTATATTGCTAATTTTTTCTTTATATTTAGGTATTATTTCATCTCTCGTAATACAAATAACTTCTGCATCGACCATTTCAAAATAAATTAAGGAATGCATTAAATCATCTGTTACATCCACAACATCAAAGCCATCCATTTTTTTAGCAAGAAAGGTTGAAGTTAATAATTC
>CDYU01034240.1_pt1 | contig 18758 bp, 18 predicted proteins | sample 480701 | NCBI WGS metagenome assembly CDYU01 (sample SAMEA3182105, study PRJEB8094) | gut metagenome | biome: human; feature: gut; material: Stool; isolation source: human stools | place: Canada | collected 2013-02-26 | reverse complement strand
CTGTGGTTCACCTCACTGACGGCAGGGGCTGTGGTGGGCATCGACAAGATAGTGATGCTGATAGCCCTAATCGTGTTCCGTATCGGTTGGTGGGCAACGATATACTGTCAGCAGATATTGCTCGGTATGCTCACAATATTCGGTCCGATACAATGGGCATTTTCATTGCTGCCCAAGTGGGAAGGAGCGTGGGCGAAATGGCTGATACGCTATCTGACAGTACATTTCTACGGAGCCATGCTCTACTTCGTGGGATTATTTCGCTATGTAACTCGCTGATTATCAGTGTTGCTATTTCACAAAACACCTCCACGTAACAAACGTGCAACAAAAATTTCCAAATAAAAAAGAGATAATTGCGTATTTGTAACTATAAAATTACAGCCCAAGCACCATTTCTGCATTTTAAGGCTGTTTTGAGGGTTTGACAACCAAGTTCCCCAAAAACAGTGTTTCTCTTGTATTCTTACTATCGTTTCTAAGTTTGATTTTGTCTTCACTTTATTTCATTCAAGTATGATTTAGAGTATGAAACAACTTCATTATTATAATATAGCTTAAGATTTCGTCATTGACCAAGCATTTCTAACAGAATGAGAAATTTCTTACATACCTTTGCACCACTTTCAACTTGCAATCACAAACAATGGTCATGATGAAATAGTCAAATTAAAACATCAACAGATTATGGAATCACGAACCAATCAAAGTGTTACTCCAGATGTTCAAGCACTCATGCTGGAGAACCTAAAACTCGCCAAGCGAGTGGAAGTGCTTGAAAATACTCTGTCAGCAGGTAAGGAAGTGCTGACTTTGGAAGAAGCTGCCCGATTTATGGGAGTGACAAAAAGTTCACTCTACAAGATGACACATGAGCAGACCATTCCTTATTACAAGCCGAATGGCAAGATGGTGTATTTCGAGAAAGCGGAACTCTTGACATGGATTCGCAGAAATGCGATTGCGTCAAAGGCGCAGGTTTCAGAAGAAGCCAACCGTATCTTGAAAAATCTAAGTGTCAAGTAGCCATGAGGACAACAGAATATGAAGCCAAGAAGGAACAGGCAGTCAAACTGTCTGTCCTCTGGGCTAAGACAGGACTTCGTGAACTATCCATGAGGGATGCCGTCAATGATTACATTGAAGCAACTGGTGCAAACCATGCCATAGACAATGACGAACAAGCCATTTTGTATGGAAGACGTGCCGTTGCATTACGAGTAAGCATAGAGGCAATAAACAGTCTTAACCAAGATGAACTTCAACGCTTGGATAGAAAACTCATGGAGATTGTCAGTGAGGATATGCCACGGCAACAGCATGGTCTTCACCGATGATTTGTTGTCCTTTCAGTCATTCACCATTTATAAACCATTCGGACATGGAAAGAAAAGAGATAGACAAAACTCGCCCTGTCACTTACTATTTGTCATTGACGGACGAACAACTGAATTTTCTCAGTAGCAACGAGGGAGGCATCAACAGAATACAATGTTTCCGCAGACTGCTTCACCACACGGCAACTGCCGATACTACCTATACCAAGCGTGGCATATCCAAACCACTAATGCAAGGACAAACTTGTGTATCTGCCCTTGAACTTTCAAAGGAATGGAACTGCAACCGAAAAACAGTTATCCGCTTCTTGAAACAGTTGGAACAGTTGGGTATCGTAACAATAAAAACTGATTGCCTTACCACCATTATGGATATGCGATGCATAGCAGCGTGGAAGCATGAGGGTGAAACGGTTTATACAGCCAATGCCCTTTATAAGCGAGACAACGGCAAAGCGAAGTCGGAACAGAACCCGAACAAGTCTGTTTCAGATCCGACTTCTTTAACTTTGCCTTTGCCTTCTTCCGATTCATCAGAAATCACTCCTTCGGAAATGGAGCAAATCCATTCCTTGGAAGAAATCCCTGATGATGTGAGAGAGCAGTTGTTGGCGGAAGATGTAGAGCATTTCCACGAACAACGTGAAATGTAACCTTTCGTTCTTTCATCTTTTGTCTTGGCATTTGCCTTCATGCTGTCAGTTTGCCAGTAAGAACGCAATGCCAAGACTTCATCAAAACCGTTTTAGAGCAGTGTTGGTACACAACAGAAGAGGCTTGCCTATATGTACGCATAATGTAGATGGGGAACATAATCCTCGGTATGGTTATCACCAACCGAATTATGCTCCGTCGGGCAAGCCCTCAGGAGGACACCAGAGCAAGCTCATTTTATAAATTTCATTACCCCATCTAAGAAATAACATTATGCCAGAATACCAAGTGTTTCACCAACAAGCCGTCAAGTCGTTTTCGGCAGGTGAAGACAACGAACATCAGAGGCGTTGGACGGAATCCCAGTGGGAAGCCAAAGCCTCCAACAAGAAGTTCAATTACGACAAAAGCCGTGCGCATCTCAACTTTGAGATAGTCAAGGGCGGTAAGATTGTGCCTCTCGGCTCTTCTAAGCCCATTTTAGAACGGTTTCAAGACCGTTTGGAAGCCACTGGTGCGGAAGACCCTAACAAAGGGCTTGAAACGCCCAAATATCGCATTGCCTGCAACATGATATTTTCGGGCGATGCCGACAGAATGCGAGAAATGGCTTTCGGAGACCAGAATGTGGAACGAGCGAAAGGTGCAGACAACAGCCATGTCAAGCGCAAATCGGGAATAGAATTGTGGGCAAAGGACATCTACAAGGCTGTTGCCGATGCATGGGGTGAAGACAACCTCATTGACTTTTCTGTCCATCTTGACGAGTCTTCACCGCATATCCATTGCCTTGTCATGCCCATTATGTACGATGAGAAGAAACAGAAGATGCGTATCAAATACCGAGATACTTTTGGTGGTGATGCAAACAAACTGGATGCTATCCACGACTACTTGGCAGAGGTCAACAAAAAGTGGGGCTTGGTACGTGGTGAATCAGTTTCGGCTACCAATGCCCAGCATATCCCTCGTGACGAATGGTATAGACAACTCCAAGCCGAAAGCCGTGAGTTGGAAATTGCAAACGGCAAACTGGAACTTGACATTCGCAGAAAGGAAAATGCCGTTAAGGGTCTGAAAACGATGATAGAAAACCTCACTCACCAGAAGTCTGAGGTGGAGAACAAAATCCATGAGGTTGAGAAACAGTTGGAACAACAGAATGGCGAACATTCCGAGTTGTCAAAGGAACTGGAACGGCTCAAAAGTCAGTTGTCCACCTTGGAGTTCAAGCTGACGGACAAACGAGAAAAACTGAGTGCAGCCGATGAAGCGCTTGCCGAGTTCAGAGCTATGACAAGGGCGCAGAAGTCTGAGGCTGAAACATTGCGTGTCGTGCAGGAGCAAACTTCACGGACATTGCAAACATACGCCCAAGCCTCTATCCTTGCAGGCAGTTTCCAAGAACTGCTGACGATGAGCAGTAGGATTTGCACCAATGTACCCGAAGCTAAGAAAATGGCAGAGAACACCATCATTGAAGATATGTGCGATATGCGTTTCAAAGATGTGCTTGGCACAGCCGTCAAGATGTTCATTGAGGGCATCAATGGGGCAACAAGCATCACGCAGTCGGGAGGTGGCGGTGGCTCCAATTCGGAATTGCCTTGGAGGGATAAGGACGAGGATATTTTCAGTTTTGCCAGACGCTGCATGAGATTCGCCCATAGCAAACACTATCCCAAGAAGAGTTCGGGCATTAAGCGGTAATGTCAGCGACTATTCGCTTCCATACATCAATATCAGGGAAAGGCGTGTATATTTCAAAGAAGCCATCGAAATATGCCACAGTCTTTCCTTGATTTATTTTCGCCTCTGCATAGGCTCTGCTTTTGTACTTGTCGGCAAGGCATAACAATTCCTGTTTCTGTTTCTTTTGCTGATTTTCAAAGAAACTTATTGCAAGAACAAGCAACTCCTTTACACCATTTGTAAGTCCTGCCTTGTCATAGATATAAAGCAGACGGTTGTAAGGCTCTGGCTTCCAATAGCCATTGGCAATCAGCTCTTCATAGATATTGGTTGCAGTGATGTAATCCTTGCTTTTTTCGGCAACCTTTGCCTTGCGTAGTTCATTCTCTATATGGCTGATTATATCTTCTATCTGACGGCACGCTGGAGCGTCTTCTGAAAACAAAGTATCGTTTCCACTTGTGTAGAAATCAAATTCGGGCAGTTGAGCAATCAAACTTTTGTATCGGTTTGCCAATGTGTCTTTGGTGGTAATGTTTCTGTGGAGATTGGCTTGTTTGGGTAGTTGGTCTTCTCGTTGCCTTATTACTTCCCTAAATTCGACAACAAGCGCATCTTGGCTGAATTTTGCAGGGACAAGCAACAGAACACGCTTGGCATCGCTCCATTGTTCTTTGCTTGTATAATGGCGAAGTAGCCAATTATAGGGTTCAAGGTTCAATGAATATCCTTTTTGAACCGCACTCTCGTATTGGCATTTAGTCTGTTCTGTGTCATTTGCTTTCAGATATGACCTTGCCTTTATAACCTCTGTAACACCAGGCATTACCAAAGGCTGCTTGGTGGACTGTTGAGGTACATTTATAGAAGAAGGCAAGGAAACGTTCTCTTGCGTGTTTGTCTCCTTGCCTTTGTCGTTGCTGAATATGTCTTTTATCTTCTTGAATAGTCCCATGCGTATTTTCTTTTGACTGCAAAGGTAATGCAAAACGCTGATAATCAATTCTGCTTGTTGTAAAAAGCATATACTCGTTTGCATAGTTTAATAGCATGGATAACATATCAAAAGATATAGAATATGCTCCGATTACCAGGTTATCACTTTGTCAACTATCTCTTGTTGCTCAATGCTGCTTCTTCGTAGATAGATACGTGTCGTTTCTATGCTTTCATGTCCCATAAGGTCTGCAAGCAGGGCAATGTCATTGAACTTCTCCAAGAAATTCTTAGCATAACGATGGCGGAACGAGTGAGGGTACACCACTTTTTCATTCAAGCCATACTTCACCGCATAGTTCTTCAACTGCTGTGATATGCCTCTTGTAGTAATACGCTCGCCAAAGCGATTAAGAAAGAGATAGCCACTTGTGCGATTGAGTGTCTGCAACCACTTTTCTGTTTCTGTGCGCAATGTCTTTGGGATATAGATACGCCGTATCTTGCCACCCTTGGTGTAGATGTCGTAATAGCCTACTTGCACGTGCTCAATCTTGATTTGCACAAGTTCGCTCACTCTGGCACCAGTCGCAGCTAAGAAACGCACCACAAAGTACCACTCCAAGTTGTCTTCCTTCTTCAATTTGTTCTTCAAGAAGGTGTAGTCGGCATTGCTGATGACATTCTCCAAATAAGAACGTTGCTGCACCTTGACCGACTTCAAGCGGAGTTTCGTCTTGCCTACAAATACCAGGTACTTGTTCAACGCCTGAATACGGAGGTTCACCGTCTTTGGCTTGTAAGTCTCAATCAAGTAGGTCTTGTAAACCAACAAGTTTCTCTTGTTCAACTCTTTGTGTCGAGAGCTAAACTCCTTCACGGCATACAGATATGCCGAAATCGTGTTCTTAGCCATATTGCCTTGGCTTAGGAACTCTTCAAATTTGTCTAATTCCATTTCTATTCGTTTATTAGTGAAACATTAAGTTGTCCTAATAAATAGGCATGGATTTGTTCTATGAGTTCCTATTATGAGAAGTCGCTTGCTACGGGGGAGGTGAAATGTATTGATGAGGAGGTGCCGTTTGAGATACCACAGGGGTGGGAATGGTGTAGATTAGTTGAAGTTGGAAAAACAGAAACAGGTACAACACCATCCAAATCTCATCCTGAATACTTTGGTGATTATATTCCATTTTTAGGTCCTGCAAACATACTAAATTCCAAAATTGTAAGTGTAACACAGGGATTGTCAGATATTGGAGTTGATTATGGGCGTATTGTACCAAAGAATACTATTTTGCAAGTCTGCATTGGAGGTTCTATTGGTAAATGCGCCATAACAGACAAGCCTGTTACTTTTAATCAGCAGATAAATTCTATAACGCCCTATTTGTGTAATGTGGAGTTTGTCCATATAGTTTTGCAATCAGAATACTTTAGGTTGGCAATAATGGATAAGGCTACAGGAACAGCAACCCCTATAATCAATAGGGGTAATTGGGAAACTTTGTTGTTCCCTTTACCACCAATAAATGAACAGGAAAGAATTGTTGCGAACATTACAGAGTTAACACATTTTCTTGGTATTTACAGCAATAAGCAAGAAGAACTTAATAAGTTAAATTCTAATATGTACCAACGCTTGAAGAAGGCTATTCTGCAAGAAGCCATCCAAGGCAAACTCGTTCCGCAAATTGCCGAAGAAGGTACAGCCCAAGATCTGCTCAAACAGATAAAAGAAGAAAAGCTGAAACTCGTAAAAGAGGGCAAACTAAAGAAGTCTGCCCTCAAAGATTCCGTTATCTTCAAAGGTGACGATAACAAGTATTATGAGCAGATAGGCAAAAAATGCTTGGATATAACAGAGCTAATTCCCTTTGAAATCCCTAATAGTTGGACTTGGGCAAGAATGGGACAGATTGGAGATTGGGGCGCAGGTTCTACACCTCAGCGCAGCAACCAAGATTATTATGGAGGCAATATTTTGTGGCTTAAAACAGGGGAGTTGAACAATGGTGTCATATGTGATACTGAAGAAAGAATAACGCAGAGAGCTTTTCAAGAATGCTCTCTACGTATGAATAAAATAGGTGACGTTCTTATTGCTATGTATGGAGCTACAATAGGAAAGTTGGCTATTGTAGGCAAGGAATTAACTACCAATCAAGCGTGTTGTGGCTGTACTCCCTATATTGTTTATAATTGGTTCTTGTTTTATTTCTTAATGGCAAGTCGAGATACATTTATCAAGAAAGGTGAAGGTGGTGCCCAACCAAACATATCACGTGTCAAATTAGTTGAGCACTTGATACCTTTACCTCCTTTAAATGAGCAGAAACGCATTGTCGAAAGAATTGAAACTCTATTTGAGCAATTGTGATGAATCCTCTATCTTTTGGACGATTCTTTTCTGCTCTTGTAGTGGCGGAATACCAATAATAAGCCCATAAAACAATTCCTTGTTGAGGTGTGGTATAGCTGCACCTTTCTTAGAATTGCGCAAAGTTTCTTTGTAGAACTGTATGAAAGCCAAAATATAAGGTTCGTACATAGAGGAACTTATCCATAATTGCTTGAAAGTACTACCCATATAACCGTCTTGTGGAACGATGAAAACTTCACCAGAGTTTTCACCGTCCACAAGCATTATATTGTCACCTTTATATACAAATTTACCATGTTCTACAATAGTTTCAGAACTTTTACCACGTAAGTATTTAGCATCTAACAAGCACTGCTTGCCAGTGGTTTTCAAGCCGTCTGTAAGTTGGCAAACTGCATTTAATCGAGCAATAGACCAAGAACTTGGAAACTCAAAAGGAAGGTAAATCTCAGTTATTTCGCTCCCTATCTGCTCATAATACTTGATAAAACCTCTTTTATTTTGGCTACTACTCTACTTTGTTCTGCCATTGGAGGCAATGGTAGATACAACTCTTTCAGTCGTTCTTTCCCAAGATTATAAAAAGCAGCACCAGACTTCTTGGTTATTCCTCGCATAGCCTCTATCAGAAATGGACTTTGAAGAAAACACGCAAGTAACAAGGAGTGATTAAAGTCTTGAATGTATGGGCTAATGATGAATACAAAACCACCAGCACTAACATTTTTGTAGTCTTTTTCTATCACTGCCATTTTACCGATATTCTCCAAACTGGTAACAGCAGGAGTAATGATGCTGTTCTTTTTTAGAATGGTATTCGCATTGACAAACTCTTCTGACACAAATACGTCATCATCTTTGAATATATACTTATTTTGTAGAATGTTTCCACCACGTAATATTCTAATGCCTTTCTTGTTTGCGTTTGCTTGCTCTTTTTTGAACGAGGCACCTGTCTGTATTTCCAACAAGTCTTTGACTTTGCACCAAACCCATGTTTCGGGTATTTGAAACGGCAAAAACTCATCAATACAAACAGGACTATCGTCTATCAACTCATAATACTTGCTATATTCCTATACGTTTCAACAATTCTATATTGTTCTTGCAATGGTGGTATTGGAATGAAATACTTCTGTAAGCGAACCATTGTCAATGTTGCAACTGTTGTTCCTTGTGATTCTTGACTGTATTGTCCCTTAAAGAAAGGGGATTCTATCACCATTTTTAGATATTCTGCACAAAGTCCATACTTGTTAGCCAAGCACAGTACACTTCCATCTTTGTAATAAAATTTATCGCTTTCTTTGACGATATACACTTTTCCCAAAGTTCCCACAGCTGTAATCATTAGGTCATTTGGCAAAGGAACTCCACTTGAAGAAAAGTCTTCGTACAAAGAGAGGTCTATGTATAGTTCGTTATCAACAAAACCTTCATCAGCCAATTTGCCAATTTCTCTCGCTCGATAGAATGGTATTCCCGCTTGTTTCCAGTCCTTTGCATGAACTCTACGAGCAGAGCCTGTATTAAGGATTGTTTCCAAACGTGCCCAAGCCCAACTTTTTGGTATATCAAAAGGTATATCCTCGTCAATGCACTCACAAGTTGTGCCTTTCTTCTCCCAATACTTGTTATCGTCACCACGAAAGATAACAGAATCGTTGAGGGCAGACTTCTTTAGCTTGCCCTCTTTGACGAGTTTCTGCTTCTCAGCTTTTATTTGTTCAAGCAGTTTTTGGGCTGTACCTTCTTCGGCAATTTGTTGAACGAGTTTACCTTGAATTGCTTCCTGCAATACGGTTTTCTTTAATTTATCATAGATGTTTAGATTGAGACAATTCAATTTATCTGCTTCTGACTCATATTTAGCAATTAGAGACAAAAGCAAATTGTATCTTTCAACCAATCTGTTTTGTTCTGATAAAGGAGGAACAGGCACAAGTACTGCTTTTAGATATTCAAACGGGGGAATATTCTTAATAGCAGAACCAGCTCCTTTCATTTGTGCCTCATTTAAAAGCATATAAGCAAAGTACATTTGCCAGTATTCTGCCATGCTCAAATCAAAAAGCGTAACCCTCATCAACGCTTGATTGATAATACCGACAGGAGCATCTAATGGCAGAAGATAGGTCTCACCGATTGTTCCTGCGCAGCTTACTATAATGTCATTTGGTTTGACAATAAAGCTTTGCATTGCTTCAAACTTTTCTTTGCTGATATAATAATCGCCAAGACGAAAGTCTTTTTGTATTGCATTCTTCTGCTCATAAACTTTGACACTTTGATTGCTTTTGGCTACAAACATAGATTTTGTTAAGCTACTTCCAAAAGGTCCTTTTCTATACAGAGCCAAGTCATTGAGCCTACACCATTCCCATCCCTTTGGTATCTCAAACGGCACCTCCTCATCAATGCACTTCACCTCTCCCGTGGCGAGTATCTTCTCATAATAGGAATTGTCCTCACCACGGTAGATAATGGATGCGTTCTTATCACGCTTGATTTTCTTCTCCTTGATCAAGCGTTCTTTCTCTTGACGAATCTTATCAAGCAAAACGCTTGCAGGTTCGTCATTAGGGTCTTGCGGTACAAGTTTTCCCTGTATCGCCCATTGTAATATGCTGTTCTTTAATTGCTTTCCGTTCATTGTAATTTTCTATCGTTAGAAATCATTGTCCTTATTCTTCTGCTTCAAGAAGAACTGATAAAGTTTCTTACCTATTTTATCTTTGTCAAATGTTCGCTCATGCTCAATAGGTATGGTAGATAACCTTATCTTAGCCACGCCTTTTTTCAACAACTCAAATTGTTGTGGACTTATATTGAATTGAGCTGTAGAACTGATTTCTGTCACTGGAAGGACTATATTGCCAGAGACAATACCTGCCGTTTCAGAGCCACTACCAATCTGAGAACCATAAAGTTTAATAACTTCACCATCGAATGTTTTCAACAACATGGTTGATTCTTTCAGGAAATTCAGTCTGTCTGACTTTACGGTTGCAATAATGTAATATGCCGTATCTTGCTTTGCAACGCTATATTTCATGTTGCATCCCTCGGCTGCCAAAGGTCGATATGTATATCCAACCGTTTGTGCATTTATATTGATACTGCACATAGTCAGTACAATAGACAAAATGATTTGTATTCCAATATTACTTTTCATAATTATGCTATAAAATCGAAATGTCCTTATTTTATTGTTGTTACTCAGCTTCGTCCAACAACTTGTCAAGTTGCGCTTGCAATTCTTCACGCTTTGGCAAATAGAGTTGGTAACGTGCCACAAACAATTGGTTGGTTATACCCTCCAAGGCATACTCCATCAGAAGTTCGTCTTTTCTTGCTCCCAAAACTATGCCAATAGGGGGATTATCGTCAGGTTGACACACTTCTGTTTTGAAATAGTTCAGGTAGAGATTCATCTGCCCAATATCACCATGCTTTATCTCTGCTCGCTTCAAGTCAATCAACACATAGCATTTCAAAATACAATGGTAGAATACCAAATCCACCTTGAACTGTCGGCTTCCTATCTGCATGGAGTATTGTCTGCCCACAAATGCAAAACCACGTCCCATTTCCAAAAGGAACTGCTCCATGTGGTCTTTAAGAGCCTTTTCTAAGTCACTCTCCTTATAGCGTTTCTGTTTGGGAAGTCCTGCAAATTCAAGCACGAAAGGGTCACGGATGATGTCTTGCGGAGTTTGCACTTGGTGTCCCTCGTTAGCCAAAGCAAGAACTCCTGCCTTGTCTGTGCTTAGTGCAAGTCGCTGAAACAGACAACTTTTCATCTGTCTTTTCAGTTCCCTAACTTTCCAACATTCCTTGATGGATTCCTTATAATAGAACTGCATTTCAAGTGCATTATCACACTTCAACAGTTCATAGTAATGGCTCCATGTCAATTTGTGGGACAGTGTCCCACATTTTGGAAATGCCAAGTATAACTTACGCATATAGGTAAGATTTGTTCGGTTAAAACCTTTACCATTTCTTGCTGTCAAATCCTTTGCAAGGTTTACAAGTAACCTTTTGCCATATTCAGCTCTTTGTTTACCACCCTGTTCAAATTCAACGATATACTTTCCAGTTTGCCAGTTGGCATCAAGCAATTCCGTATTGACCGCAGCAATGGCTTTTGACTTCGCCTCACCCCATAGCGTGGTTATGTTGTCTATCAACTTCTGATAGGCAGCATCATTTATGTTTGTCAAACCTTTATTCTCCATGCCAATCTTTTAGATTTGTGGAACACCGTCCCACATTTTACAATTCGTCCACATTCACATTTATCCCCAAGATACGCTGTATCTCCGCCAATGTCTTATCAATTTCATGATCAAGAGCCTTGCGCTTCTTGAAATAGTCGGCAAGCAGTTCGGCAGGAGGCAAGATTTCTTCATCCTCTTTCGGGAACTTGCACAAGTCGAAGTTGCAATCGGTGGCGATAAGGTCTTCAACCGAATAGCTACGAGATTTCTCGTCACCATCAGCAATAATAATCTCCTTACGGTAGTTCCACCACTCACGGATTGGGTCGCAATGTTCCGACTTCATGGACTTTGTCTTGGAGAAATGCTTGTAACCCTCTGGCATATCCAAACGATAGAACCACGTTTCCTTTGTAGAATAGCCCTCTGGAGCACCCTCCGCACTGGTATTGTCGAAGAACAGAATGTTCGTGGCAATGGAAGTGTAGGGCGCAAAGATGCTGCCTGGCAAACGGATAATGGTATGCAAGTTGAAATCTCTAAGCAGCTTGGTCTTGATGGCTATCTTTGTGTTGTCCGCTCCAAACAGGAAACCGTCTGGGACAATGACCGCTGCACGACCATTCTTCTTCAGTCGGTACATGATGAGAACCATGAACAAGTCAGCAGTCTCGCTACTGCGCATATCCGAAGGGAAATGTGACTTGACATCCGACTTCTCGTTTCCACCGTATGGTGGGTTCATTAACACAACATCAAACTTGTCGCCGTCTGTATAGTTGAGTACATCTTTTGTAAGCGAGTTGTCGTGATATACCAATGGCGTGTCAATACCATGCAGCAACAGGTTTGTCACACATAGCATATACGGGAATTGTTTCTTTTCTATGCCAAATACAGACTGATTGTACTCTTTGCGGTCTTCTGCAGTCTTTACCTTCTTGTCCAATTCACCCAACCAACTTGTGATGAAACCTCCTGTACCACAAGCGAAGTCTGCCATTTTCTCACCAATCTGCGGATTGACTATCTCTGCCATAAATTCGGTCAAGGCTCTTGGGGTGTAGAACTCACCAGAGGAACCTGCCGACTGCATTTCTTTGAGGATAGTCTCATATATCTCACCGAAAGCATGACTTTCCTCATAGTCACCAAGGTTCAAACCGTCAATCACATTCAGCACTTGACGAAGTTGAACGCCATCTTTCATATATTGATTGGCATCCTCAAATGTGGTCTTTACAATCGCCTGACGGATAGGGGTAGTTGGTGTTACCTCTATGTTTTTGAGTTCCACAAACAATGTGTTGTTGACAAACGAAAGTAGCTCATCACCAGTCAAGGCATTACCGCTTCCATCGTCATGCGCCCAGTTGCGCCAACGGCATTCTTCTGGAATAATAGACTTGTAATCATCATCGTCCAACTCCCAATCATTCTCTTTCTCGTCATAGACTTTCAAGAACAGCATCCACGCCATTTGTTCTATGCGTTGCGCATCACCGTTGATACCGGCATCATTGCGCATTATATTGCGTACTCGTTTTACGAAATTTGATAAACTCATATTTTGTTTTTATTTTTATGCTATATTATATATACATTGTTCCAGTTCCTTTACGGCATCAAGATAGCCTTGCTTGCCACCAAAGAACTTCACGATGTTTGCCTTTGAACCCAATTTGCGGAATGGATCATTTTCAAGCACAGTAAGGCTTTCCAATTCAGACACACCTTCCTTGGTGTACTTATCCAACAAGGCTTCAAGCACAAGTCGTGCCTGTTCACCATACTTGCTGAATATGTCTCGTTTCTTCACTTGTTCGGCACGTTCATGTCGTGTAAGTGTTTTCTTGCCGTAGGCTATATGGCAGATGAAATCGAAATCATCAACATCTTCCATATTTTGGTCATGCTTCAACACCGCAAGGTCAATGCCACTTTCTTTAAGCATTTCAGCAATGTCTGACTTTTTCTTGGTTTCTTGCCACTTGGAAGTGAACGTGTCAATCGTAGCGTATGTGTCTATGATACTTTTCTTTGTATAGTCGGTAATGCTCTCCGTGCGAAGCAACTTACCATTTGTGTCATAGACAGAAACGACCTTGTTAATGACCTTTACTGTACAACCGTCCGAGTTGACTATTGGCTTAGGCTGTTTGGGCGGTTGTTGGCAAATACATGGAATCTGACCACATACGGGGCAGGGCTCTGGTGTCGGTTGGGGACACACGCATGGATTCTGTCCACATACAGGACAAATATGTGGTTTAGGCGGATAATTCGGGTCTATCTCAATCGGTCCATCCCAATCAGGGTCAGCAAACAATCGTGTTACGTTGCGTAAGTCCATTACTGTGAAGTATGTCTTTCCTTCTTTCTCACGAAGACGAGTGCCACGACCGATAATCTGTTTGAACTCTGTCATAGAGCCGATTTGTTGGTCAAGAACAATCAGTTTTGTCATTTTGCAATCAACACCAGTTGAAAGCAACTTACTTGTTGTCGCTATGACAGGGTATTTCTCTGCAACAGAAATGAAATAATCCAACTTGCCTTTTCCGTATTCGTCACTACCAGTTATACGAACCACATAGTCGGGATTTTTCTTGCACATGTCAGCATTGGCATTAGCCAAAGCCATACGCATACGTTCCGCATGAGTTTCGTCAGCACAGAACACTATGGTCTTAGCCATGCGATCTGTACTTTTCAGATAGTTTGTTATCTCTTGCGCAACTTCCCTTATACGGTCTTCTATGACAATGTTATAATCATAGTCGCTGTTGTTATAAATGCGGTCTTCTATCTCGTTGCCGTATATATCCTTTTGTCCCTTTGTCGGTCTCCATTCGTCACCGATGTTCGTTGTGATGTTGATAACCTTGAAAGGAGCAAGGAAACCGTCCTCAATTCCGTTTTTAAGACTGTATGTATATATAGGCTCACCAAAGTAACCAATACTTGACTGATATTTTGTTTCTTTAGGTGTGGCAGTCATACCTATATGAGTAGCCGAAGAAAAGTATTCCAAGATGTTTCGCCAGTTGCTATCATCCTTTGCGCTACCTCTATGACACTCATCAACGATAACAAGGTCAAAATAGTCTGGATTAGGAAACAACTCCTTATAGTTTTTGGCATCATTCTGTCCAATCAACTGTTGATAGAGTGCAAAGAATACTTGATAAGAACCCAATTCTTCCAAGTGATTCTTGTCTTTTGAGTAATCTATCTTGTGCGTTACCTTTTCTAATGGCTTGAAGTCCTGCTGTATGGATTGGTCAACCAATATGTTTCGGTCTGCAAGATACAACACTTTCTTCTTTAAACCACTTTTTAGTAAACGCCATACAATCTGAAATGCAGTATATGTTTTGCCAGTGCCAGTTGCCATGACAAGGAGCACACGGTTTTGTCCTTTGGCAATGGCACCGACTGTGCGGTTTACTGCATTGCGCTGATAATATCGTGGCGGAAATATATTCTGACCAGTGCAGAAAGGTTGCTCAATGACAGACAACTCTTGCTCATTAAGTCCGTTTCCATCGTTAGCCTCATTTTTATATCTTTCGACAAGTTCTTCTTTTGTTGGAAATTCGCCCATAGCAAAAGTGCGTTCCTTGCCTGTCAAGAAGTCATGTTCGGCAAAACCTTCACCATTTGAACTGTATGCAAACTTCACATCAAGCATTTGGGCATAGGTCATGGCTTGTTGCAATCCATGAGAAACAGAATGGTTAGCATCCTTTGCTTCTACAATAGCAATGGGTGTTGCCTTGTTTGCATAAAGTACATAGTCGGCAAACTTCGGTTTCTCTCTATGCACAAGATTACCATGAAGGCTAATTTTACCGTCAGTAAATTTAACCTTCTGTTCCATGAATATACTATCCTTTGACCATCCCTTGCTTGTGATGGCTTCGTTGATATAGCGGAACTTGATGTCCTCTTCTGTAAGTTCTTTGCTTATGCCCATGTTCAAATAACGTTTTATTATCGGAAGTTATTTTGTCCAGTTCTAAAAATCCAGTATTTGGCGTTTTTATTCTCGCTCGCCCTCGTCTGTTATCAAGTCCTTCAAATCGACTTGTAGGATTTTTGATATTGCAAGCAATGTTTCCAAATCTGGCTGGTATTTATTTCTGGCGTAGCAGTTTACTGTACTAAAGCTCTTCCCAAGCTGTTTTGCAAGCCATGTCTGAGAGATGCCTTTTTCTTCCAACGTGTCTTTTATTCTGTTCAGTTTCATATTTTCACCGAATTTTACTGCAAATATACATTAAATTTTGCGATAATAATTCGTTATATGACTCTAACAGGTAAAAATATAACGATATTTCACACTTTCACACCCATTTGATACGAAATAAGGGAATAAAGAGATTTTATCCTCCTTACTCCCTTTCTTTTCTTCCCTAATTTCCAAATACTTTTTCCACTCGCTTGACGGCATCCGCTCTCATCTGCATGGCTACGGAAGCATATATCTGTGTTGTCTTAACACTTTTATGACCCAATAGTTTGCTCACAGTCAAGATGTCACATCCTGCGAGGATAGCCAACGTTCCAAAAGTGTGCCGACTTGTGTGAAATCCGAGAACCTTTGTAATGCCAGCTCGTTTTGCCATGTGCTTCAAGGCTCTGTCACAGTTGCAGATTTGCGGTGTGTTAAACACAAGGCTATCTTCACTTTTATCTTCCTTGTCGGGCAACCATTCCAATGCCTTTTTGCCTAATGGTATCAGAATGGGGTGCTTGGTTTTCTGCATACGAGGCAGATAGATTGCCAATCCCGCATCAGTTTGGCGAATATCCTTCCATTTTAAGTTGGATATGTCGCTATGTCTTAAACCTGTAAAGCAACAGAACATATAACATTGCTTGGTTGCAGGACTGCCTGTTTCTACGGAAGCCAATGACATGACCTCTTCTTTTGTCAATGCAACGATATTACTCTCTGCCTTGCTGACCCTTTCCCTTATATCCAATGAAGCAAAAGGATTTGCACTTATCAGACCGTTTCTGACCGCCTTGTTCAATATGGTGTTGAGTGTGGTCTGCATTTGGTGCATGGTGGACTGTGCCAACTTCTGAGGGTTGCTTGGAGACTTTGGCGAAACATAGATGTCCCTCATATAGTTCAAGAAGCCCACATATATGTTTTTATTGAAGTCTATCAATCGTATGCCACTTTTATGGCAGTATTTCATATATTGGTGCATGATGGCTATCAGCTTCCATACATTCTTGATGTAGTTCTGAGAATATGCTTGGCTGTCAACCAATCCCTTGTGATAATCAAGCAGCCATTCATAGAAAGCAGGCGATGCCTTTCTTAATGCCGTTTCATCTGGAGACTTTGCCTCCTTACGAATACCAAGGAGTCTTTCTGCCTTTATAGCGACCGCCTTTTTCATGGCGTTCTTGTTCTCTCGCTTTGCGTCTTCGTTTACCTCTGGAACAAGGTACAAATGCAGTGACTCATATTCCCTTTTACCATTCTCATAGCAGTCAAGGTATAGTGACTGACTGCCATTTTTTAACACTCTTGTTCTTATCTCTATACTCATTTTCAGTTACTTTTTTTTATTAGTGCTAATCAAATAGATTATCAACCTTGTTGACCGCCTCCACTTTTTTCTCGTCCACTATCTTGCTGTATATCTGTGTTGTAGAGACATTGCTATGCCCCAATAATTTGCTTGTTGTATAGATGTCAACTCCAAGTGTCAGCATCATCGTAGCGAAGGTGTGCCGTGAGCAGTGGAACGAGATATGCTTTTTAATATCAGCATTTTGCATCCATTTACGAATGTCGTGACATACCGTTGGAGTGCCTGGCAAAGTGAATATCGGCTCGTTCGGGTCTTCCTTTTCATTAAGGCAGTTCAGAGCCTCTTTTGATAATGGAACATTGACGAGTTTGTTTGTCTTCTCCATGATCGTGCGGACAAACTTTGTCTTTCCATCAGATGCGAGAAACACCTTATTCCATGTGAGCGCACGTACATCACCCAAGCGCAATCCTGCAAAGCAAGAGAAGATAAATGCCTTTTTTACTTCCGTGTTGGCGCAGTCCGCTTTCATAATGGCTTTCAACTCGTCAATGGTCAGATATTCTCTTACGCTTTCGGCTGGCTGATGCTTCTCCTTAGCATCCAACAGTTTCATTGGATTGCTTGCTATGATACCCTCACGCACTGCCTTATTCAACGCTCCATTGAATACCGCTTGATGATGATGGGCGCAACCTTGGCTGATAACAGCAGTAGCGTCTTTCTTCACTCCATGATGTGCCGTTTTCAAAAACTTCACGAAGCCACGGCAGAAATCAACATCTATTTCTGACAAACAGATATTGATGTCGCCAGTCGTGGCAAGGTACTGTTCTATCTTGTGGCGCATCTCCTTTCTACCTTTCAATGTGGATTTGGCAAAGTTGCCGTCCGACTGCTCATATTTGCAGAGCCAAGTCAGCAGTGGCATATTCTCCTGCTTGATTTTCTCCCATTGTTTAATGCCACGGTTCTGCAACCCCAATATTCTTTCTGACTTCACCTTGTTTGCCACTTGCATAGCGTGTCTGTTCTGGTCTTTTGAAATCGGGTCTTTCTCTGGAACGAGGTAGAGCGACAGCGACTCGTATTTTCTGACACCATCTGAATAAATGTCGAGATAGAGGCTGATATTTCCATTCTTCAACTTGCGCTGACGAATACGAACAGGCTCTTTCGGTTTTGATACTTTCTTTTGTCTTCCCATGCTGTTATATACTTTTATTTGTTTCTATTTTATGCCTCCATTCGGGCTTCTCCGAGGTCAAAGTTATAAAGATTATTTTGTTTCGCGTAACAAACGTGCAACAAAAATGTACCAAAAATAGATTTTTAACAGTCAAGAAAATAAAAGAAATCAAATCAATAAAGTATCTGTGTATCAATGTGATAACGTGTATTTCTTTTGATTTATTACGACTTTGTTTTACGCCATAATATCCTCTACTTCGTCGGCTTCTACGTCCTGTTGCTCTTTGACATAGTGCTCTGCATACAGGTAGAGAACCTGACGGTGATAACAGCCAGTGAGCAGACGATGGCAGCCTATCTGCAAAACTCGTTCTTCTCGGCAGGCTATCTGATGGCGGCGAGCATCGTGGCGTTGAAATGTCTGAACCTCGTGCCCGACCTTGCGGCATGGATGATACCAGAGGGCGACACTGCCTTCTCAACGAGAAACTTCGGTGAGGGCGTGGCACAACAAGCCAAAATGACGGCTACGGGAGCCATGGCGACAGTGATGAGATAACAAGTGAGTGTGCGGTGAGACACCGCACCTCCTATTGAAACAATAAAAAGTATAAATTATGGTAATCAAGAACTTAGAAAACAAAATCAAGCTGGTGGGCATTATCTGCACCGCCTTTCTGATTGGCTGCATCATCATCTCGGTGTCGAGTATCTGGACGGCACGCTGCATGGTGACGGATGCACAGCAGAAGGTGTATGTGCTGGACGGCAACGTGCCTAT
>CDYU01007064.1_pt1 | contig 18778 bp, 26 predicted proteins | sample 480701 | NCBI WGS metagenome assembly CDYU01 (sample SAMEA3182105, study PRJEB8094) | gut metagenome | biome: human; feature: gut; material: Stool; isolation source: human stools | place: Canada | collected 2013-02-26 | reverse complement strand
GGTAGAAATAAAAAAAGTATTAAATATAGTTTTTTAGTTGGAAATAATGATGATGTTTTAGCTATTTATTTAGATGATGAAGGTAAAATTTTATATAAAAGTGATTTATTAATAGATGAATACGAAGATACTTTAGAAGTAATGAATGAATTAGATATTACAGATATAGAGTATGAAACTATTTGTACAAATAGTTTTGACTTTAAAACAAGAAATGAAAAAGAAAAAATTTGTTATATAATTAATCATTTATATAAAACAAGTGAGGATAAACTAAAATATTTATATTATGAGTTTTTTGATAAAAAAGAAGAAAATATTGATGTAATAAAAAATACTATAATAAAAAAAATAGATAATGATTTTAATTTTGTAAACAAAGTTTATGATTTTTACAAACTTATATCTTATAAAACAAGGTAAAAGTGTTTAAAATTTAAACTTTTTTTGTTATAATTATATTACTTGGATGTGGTAATATGGATTATAAAATAACTATAGATCAATTTGAAGGCCCATTGGATTTATTACTTCATTTGATTAAAGAGTCCGATATTGATATTTGTGATATAAGTATAGTTGAAATAACTAATCAATATCTTAATTATATTAATGCTATGGAATCAATGAATTTAGATATTGCTAGTGAGTACATAGTTATGGCTGCTGAACTTATTGAAATGAAATCTTTAGTATTACTTCCAAAACCAGAAAAAATAGAAGATGACTATGAAGAAGATCCAAGGCAACAATTAATTACAAAACTTTTAGATTATAAACAATATAAGGAAATGACTTCTGTATTTAAAAATTTAGAAGAACAAAGACAAGAATTATATACTAAGGAACCAAGTGATTTAAAACAGTATGGCATTTCATTTGAACCAAAATTATCTGATGATGTTACTTTAAATGATTTGATGGATGCACTAAATAAATTCTTAGAAAATCGTGATAAAAATAAACCATTGAATACTAAAATAACTTCAAAAGAATATAGTGTTTCAAAAAGAAGTAATGAAATTAGAAGTATTATTAAGCTAAAAAAGAAAGTAGAGTTTTCAGAGTTATTTGATATTATTTCTAAAGAATATTTGGTTGTTACATTTTTATCTATTCTTGATTTAACTAGAAAGCAAGAAATAGATATTAAACAAGAATCTAATTTTGATAAAATATATATAAGTGAGAAGGTAAATAATGAATAAAAAATCAGTTTTAGAATCATTATTGTTTGTTGTTGGAGAAGATGGCTTATCCTTAGAACAAATAATGACAATTTTAGAAATTAAAGAAGAAGAAGCAAATAAACTTATTTTTGATTTAGATAAAGATTATTCCAATAAAGATAGAGGTTTTAGAATTGATGTTTTAGGAAACAAGTTTAAATTAGTTACTAAAAAATCTTGTAATGAATATATTAAAAAATTAGTTAATATTGAAAATAATGAAACTTTATCGCAATCTTCATTAGAAACTCTAGCTATTATTGCTTATAATTCACCAATAACTCGTATTGGTGTGGATGAGATAAGAGGGTTAAATACTGTACATACTATAAGAAAATTACTTATGAAAGGTTTGATTGAGGAAAAAGGTAGAGCTGAATTACCTGGTAGACCAATTTTATATGGTATTACTGATTATTTTTTAGATTATTTTGGATTAGCTTCTATAGATGATTTACCAAAAATATCTTTTGATGAAGAAGAAAATTTGGATGAAAGTAATTTATTTGAATCAAGATATAAAGAAAATTGATTTTATGTCTTTTTTTTGTATTATTTGTATGGTATAATTGATTTGTGTTTATTTGCTCGTGTGGCGAAATTGGTAGACGCGCACGACTCAAAATCGTGTAACTTTGTTATGTGGGTTCGACTCCCACCACGAGCACCAGATTGATTGATACTCGAACTTTTCGAGGTAATATGGAAACTACTTTCAAGTTAGATTAAAAGTAGTTTTTTTAGTTATATATTATAAATAATTGTTGTGTGTTATACTATATTATATGATAATAATAAAATATTAAGAAGGTGGGAATTTATGATTAGTACAAGTAGTTATAATAATTGGCAATCAAATCAGTATATTACATACTCTATTTCTGGCGACCGTGAAAAATCTGTGAATTATAAAGGTAGATGTTATTCTAAGTTAGCGCCAAAACTTTCTTTTTGGAAAATCTGGTATGATAACATTGGAAAAGTTTCTGCGAAGAAAATAATAGATATTACGTTCAAGAATATTGGAATCAAGTATTATCAAAATTGGATCCACAACAAGTTTATGATGAATTAGATTATTCAATATTATTATGTTATGAGTCAAATACTGAATTTTGTCATAGACATATAGTAGCATCGTGGTTTGAAATATTATTGGGTATAAATGTTTTTGAAAAAAAAGCTACTGGTTATTCAATAGAAGAAATAGAAAAACCTGCATATATTAAACAATATTTAGAAGAGGTGATGAGACAAAATATAAATATGAGAGGATTTAATTCATTAAGAGCATTGTATTTGTTTGAAAAAGGTGAAAAATTAGAAGCTTTAGCAAATGAATTAGAAGATAAAACTGGAAAGTGCTACGATAATTATAGAAAGGCAGCTTGTTATCTTAAATGCGATGCAGATGAAGTAGAAGCAAAATATAATAAACTTCATAGTAGAAAGATATTAGTAAAAACTAAGAAATTATAAAATAGTTAGTTAATAGTTATTACCAATTATTTTTTTAGAATTGTTTTGTAATACTGTATTTAAGATTTATTTTAACTACATAATTATATTTTAATTTTATAATAAGAGACAATAAAAATTATCAAAAACTAAACCTTTAACAAATTTTTTAAAAAATCATAAATATACTATAGAGAAAGGGTTAAAAAATATGTGATTTAATGTTTTAAAAAATGGTCAAATACTTATCATTAACAAAAACTTAATTAAAACTTTAATTTATAAGGCAAAAAATATTTCTATGATTTGTCTTTTTAATAAAATAAAATTTTAAATTAGAACATCAAATATTGTTATTATTAAATCATTACTTAAAAATCACATATAATTAAATGGTGATACTATGATTGAATTTATAAAAATGCAAGGTTGTGGTAATAATTATATATATATAGATTGCATAAAAAATAATTATGATAATTATGATTTTAAAAAAATATCGAAAGAAATAAGTGATATAAATTATGGAATTGGTTCAGACGGACTTATTTTAATATGTAAATCAGAGGTGGCCGACGCAAAAATGATTATGTACAATAAGGATGGTAGTGAAGGAAATATGTGTGGAAATGGTATTCGTTGCGTTGCAAAATACATATATGATAAATATAAAAAAAATAAAAAAATATATATAGAAACAAGATCAGGTATAAAAGAAACAATAATTAATTCAAATGAAATAATAGTTAATATGGGTTATCCTTTATTGAAACCAGAAAATATTCCTGTTAATTTAGAAGGTGATATGATTATTAATAAAAAAATTTCTTTAGGTGGTAAAGAAATTCATATTAATTGTGTATCAATGGGAAATCCACATGTAGTACTTTTTTTAGATGAAGTAGATAATATAAATATGGAAAAAATTGCTACAGATTTTAAATTTAGTGATTTATTTCCAGAAGGATGTAATATTGAATTTGTGAAAATTATAGATTCAAAGTCAATAAAAATGAGAGTGTATGAAAGAGGTTGTGGTGAAACATTTTCTTGTGGTACAGGTGCATGTGCAAGTGTTGTTGCTGGTATATTAAATAATTTACTTGATAGTGATACAGAAATTAAAGTTATGCTAAAAGGTGGAACACTTTATGTTAAATATAATGATGTAGTATATTTAAAAGGTTCAACTGATTTTATTTGTAAAGGAAAATACTTAGTGAAAAAACACTAAGTTTTTTACTTCAATTCGCATTTTAGAAAATAAGCTGTAAAAAAAGCGAAGATGCCTAGAAATAAAGGTTGTTTTCGCTTTTTCTTATTCAAATCTTTTTAGCAATCCGTAGATAATTTCTTTATCTGCTTTTTTCAAATGAGAAATATCTACCAACTCTGATGTTTCTATTCCCAATAAATAATCAGTTGATACTTTATATAATTTTGCTAGTCTGATTAAAAATTGAGTAGATGGAAGTGATATTCCCATTTCCCAACTATTTACTGTTGCTCTACTTGTTCCAATTAATTCGCCTAACTCTGCTTGTGTGAATTTGTTGTCCTTCCTAATGTCTCTAAGTCTATCTCCAATATTTACCTCCGTGTAATAAACTTTAGAGCCTTCAGAATTTCCAGAAATTGTAATATCACCACGTTTTAATTGTTCTTGTCTTGCTTTAATAATTTTTTGCTTGTTTATTGCCTCATCATTCATATGCTCTTCCTTTCTATATCATTAATGTCAAGTTTACTTGACATTCTATTATAATTATAGTATAATATCATCAATAAATCAAGAGGAAGGAGGGGCTTTATGATAAAATTGTGTAAACTAAATCAAGATAATGTTATACGCCAAATAACAAATGGCCATTTTGATAATGTCGCAATAAGTGAGTCTAATCTAGCTGATGATATAATTTTATCAATGTATAGACATGATATACTTAGCTGCATTTCTAAAGCCCTACAAGATAAAAGAAGATGTAATTCATCACTTCCTTTTGACCTAATTCTATCATTATCCATTGCTGCTAAAATGAAAATAAAAACGAGTCTTTCAGATATCCCTTATGCTATACAAGACCATCGTGTTTTAGCAGCATTAGGATATAATATTATAGATACAGAAGGTAACTTAAAAGAAGCCTTAATGAGAGAAAGTTCACTCAGAAGATTATTAGGAAAATATAGCTCTGATGAACTATTTTTAGCATACAATAATACTGTACAAAACTTTATCATGCCTAAGATAAGTGCTCGTCCTACTATACATATTCTAGACTGTACTGACCTTGAAGTAAACTTAAAAAATAAAAATTACGAAGGATCCGAGGTTACTAAAAATAAACATGGCGATGTTTCTAGAGGTTATAAATTGGGAACAATACGTGGAATTGTTAAAGATACAGGTATTATTGAAGAAATTTGTTTTGGTAGTCTGAAAACTCATGATTTGACACTTACAAAAGATATGATTATGAACTCTAAGGTTTTTAAAAACGGAGACATCTTAATTAATGACAGAGGATTTTTGGATAGAGAACTTATTAACTACATGAAAAATGAGCGAGGTGTAGATACGTATGTGCCTTTAAAAACTAATATGCAGGCATATGATATGGCAGTTACCGTTGCTCAAACTGAAAATAAATGGGAACAACATCCAACAAGGAGTAAGCAAAAAATCTGTTTTATAACTGACTTGGGTGCTTATTGGAGAAGTAACAATCCTAAAAAAGATGTAGATATTAATGCTGCTGTGGTTTGGGATGAAGAAGATGATAACTACTTTGTTTTTGCAACAACTGATACTAGCAAAACAGCTAGGCAAATCATTAAAACTTATGAGTTAAGACCAGAAATAGAAGAAGATTATCGACAATTAAAAGATTTTTGGTTACTTGATGATTTTAAAAGTACTAAATTGAATATGGTAGCATTTCATGTGATTACCGTACTTTTTGGATACTTATTTTTTCAAATTTATACTATATTACCAGACGGAGAGCAATATTCTCATAAATGTTTACCAGTAATACTTAAAAATTATCACCCAAATACCATGCCTAGATTAATCTTTTATGTTGAAAATGAATTTGGAATTTTCAGTATTACGGAATTTGCTGATTTATACTCTCGGTGTAACAATGAAGTACAAAAACGACTGGATGCTATTTTTAATACAACATAAAAAGAAGAGGATACAACAATGTAACCTCTAGTCTTCAATCTCATTAATACTGCCAGAAATTGATAGAATTAAAATCTTTTTATCACTCATTAAAAATGCTCCGGCTTTAGGCTCAAAGTTATCAAAATATCTTGAAATTTCTGGATTTTCTGGTCGCCAAGTAGGACAAGTTGTAGTGATAGATTTTATAGTTTCTCCTTCACCATCTTTATTAATTGTTACTTCAAAAGAATCGTAGTTGCTTGCCCAACATAATCCTGTGTATGTAACTTGTCCACTAATTACAACATCTTCTGTAGTTATTTCTTTTTTTGGACTGACATTCACTTTTAAATTTGCATAACCAATGTAATCGCTTCCAATAATAGTTTTCTTTTCTTCAGTTGTAAAATCTGATACTTGTGCACTGACTGAAAAATAATCTTCAAAATTGTCTTTGGTAAGTTCAACTTTTATAGGTTCTTTTTCCCCACATCCAGTTAAGGATAAAACAGCACATATTACTGTTAATATGAAAAATACTTTTTTCATAACTGATTGCTCCTTATATCATGCAATATTTGAATAACTTCAGCAAAAGCAAATATAAATAAAGAACTTATAGCTGTACATATCCAACCTAAAATCATGACTACATAATCAAAATCATAATAACTATACAAGTGAATTAAATTTCCCAAAATAATACTACCTATAAATCCAAATATAATTGAAATCACTCCAAAGATTTTTAAAATATAAGCAATGGTGTTTCTATCATTATCAGTTTCATCTAATTCTTCACCATGACAATAAGGACAACCATCTTCTGGATTTGTCATTTCAAATTCTTTACCACAAACAGCACATTTAACTTTTTTTGCCAAATATAACACTCCTTTCAAACACATTATATCACAAATGTGGCTATCAGCCTATATATAAAACTATCTTTTTTGGAGAAAATATAAGTAGGCTGGTGGTACACATGAAAGAAAAGGCTTATATTCACGATGATGAATATTATTATAAGATAATTCGGAAAAATATTAAAAAATTTCGATTAGAACAGGGGCTTACTCAACAAGAACTTGCAGATATGACAGAAATGTCTCGTGAATATATTTGTGATATAGAAAATGAAAGCAGAAATAAACATCTAACGATTGCAGTTTTAGGTAGAATTGCTGACGCGCTGCAAATTGATATTACAAATTTTTTTAAGACGACTGAATAATGTCGTTTTTTTTCGAATAATGTAGTATTTGACATTGACATCATAATTAAAATCCAATAAAATTAATTTGGAACCTATGATAGTAGCCTCTTCTTGCAAAAAAACATTGTAAGAAAGAAGGTGAAACTATGGGAAAAAATCAACATATAATAAAAAACGGTAAAGATTGGCAAGTTATTGGTGAAGGAAATAGTAAAGCTACAAAGTTATTTGATACACAAAAAGAAGCTATCGACTATGGCCGCCAAATTGCAATCAATCAACAATCCGAGCTTGTTATACATGGAGTAAACGGTAAAATAAGGGACAAAGACTCATATGGTAATGACCCTCATCCACCTAAAGATAAAAAAATGTAAAAAAAGACCAACTATTTAAAATTGGTCAAAAGCAAGAAGAACTCTTACTATATTCAACAAAATAATTATAACATATAGTTGTTATGTTAGTAGCTGATTTTTTCTAAAACTAATGTAAAACAATGTATAATTACTCATAGGTTCCAGCACCATCATATAAAATATGGTGGTGTATTTGTTATGTAATTATTATATATTTTTAAATGATTATTCATTTTTATTACTTTGATTTCTAAAATGCGAATTGAAGTTTTTTAAAAAATATATTGACTTTAATAAAAAATATATGTTATAATCAATACGTTCTGGGGAATTAGCTCAGTTGGCTAGAGCACCTGCCTTGCACGCAGGGGGTCAAGGGTTCGAGTCCCTTATTCTCCACCATTAAGAAGAATAACTGTTGATTTCAACAGTTTTTTATTTTATAAATCCATTTTGGACAAGTTTTGTTTCGCTAACAACAATAAATGCATTTTCATCTATGTTTTTTATAAAATCTTTTATTTCAGAAAGATTTTTTTTATTTATTTCCATATATAACATATATTTTTCTTTATTATTTTTTCCTTTTGCATTTATAACAGAAACGGCATAACCAATATTTCTTAATTCATTGACTAATTTATCATTTTTTGAGCTTGTAATTACCTGTATACTTAAAGTACCTTTTATAAATTTTTCAGCTATCGTACTTCCAATAAATGTACCTGTTGCATAACCAAGTGCATATGAAAAAGCTATCCACAAGCTAGAAACATTAGTATTAAGAGCTTCCCTTACAATTATAAACCAAATAAAAACCTCAAAAAATCCAATTGTAGTAGCATATATTTTTTTCCCTTTAACCGTCATAATAGTTCTTATTGTACCAAGAGATACATCAAAAATTCTTCCGAAAAAAACTTTTATACATAAAATAAATAATTCCATACCTTACCTCCATATATTTTAATTATATATAAAAGTATAAAAAATTTCAATAAAAGTGAATAATATATATTTTATTGCTAAATAATATTTATGGAGGGATATTATGAAAAAAATATTTGTTTGTTTAATAACTATATTATTTATAACACTTACAGGTTGTAGTACAAATATAAATAATACGCCAACAAAAAAAGTTGAAGAATTTTTAAATAGGTATCAAACATTAGATTCAAAAGTTATTTCAGACCTTGATAGAGTAGTTGAAGAAGAAGAAAAATTCAATACTTCAAATAGAGAAGACTATAAAGAATTAATTAAAAATCAATATAAAGACATGACTTATATGATAAAAAACGAAACTATTAATGGTGATAAAGCTATAGTTGAAGTTGAAATAACTGTAAAAGATTACAAAAAAGTGATGGATGAGGCAGAAGTTTATAGAAACAATAATATGCAATTATTTTCAGATGAACTTGGAAATTACAAAGAAACGATGTATATAGATTATGTGATAAAACAATTAAAAGAAGCAAAAGATACTGTTAAATATACATTAGAATTAGGAGTAACTAAAAAAGATAAAAAATGGCAAGTAGATCAAATAAATGATGAAACAGAAGACAAAATTTTAGGAATTTATAACTATTAGGAACACATATAAATGTTCCTTTTTTCATAATATTTTATAGGTGATAAAATGAAAAAAATGGTTGTGTTACTAATATTATTTTTAATACCTATGAAAACAATGGCTTTAGAAACAAGTGCAACTGCATCAATACTTATGGATACTGATAATAATAGAATTTTATATGCAAACAATATACATAAAGTTAGAAGTATTGCATCAATTTCAAAAATAATGACGGCTATTGTTGCTATAGAATCAGGAAAATTAGATGAAACAGTTACAGTAGGAGATGAAATAAAAAAAGCATATGGTTCTGGAATATATATACAAATTGGTGAAAATATAAAATTATTAGACTTATTATATGGATTAATGCTTAGAAGTGGTAATGATGCAGCTTTAACAATTGCTTCATATGTTGGTGGAAATGTAGACGAATTCGTAAAAAAAATGAATGAAAAAGCTCAAGAAATAGGAATGAAAAATACTGTATTTAATAACCCAAGTGGTTTAGACCAAGAAGAAGGAAATTATTCTACAGCATATGACATGGCTATACTTACAAGTTACGCTATGAAAAATGAAACATATAGAAAAATAGTTTCAACAAAAAGTTATAAAGTAAAAACAAATATGAATTTTTATTCTTGGATAAATAAAAACAAATTATTACATACATATAAATATTCAACCGGTGGGAAAACTGGATTTACAGAAATAGCAAGACGAACTTTAGTTACTACTGCGTCTAAAGATGGTGTAAATTTAGTAGCTGTAACTTTAAACGATGGCAACGATTTTAATGATCATAAAAATATGTTTGAATATGGATTTAACAATTATACTAATTACACTATTTTAAAAAAAGGTGATATAGATATAATTGGTGAAAGTTATTATTTTGATAATTCTTTTTATATAAAAAATAGTTTTAACTATATATTAACTCCTGATGAAAAAGAAAATATAAAACTAAAATTCATACTTGAAAAGAGTACTAATAAAAAAAATGACGAAAAAATAGGAAAAGTTATTGTATATGTTATGGATAAACAAGTACATGAAGAAGATATTTATTTACAAGAAAAAAAACATAATAAAAAAAATATACTTCAAAAAATAATAGATTGGTTTAAGAATGATAAATAAAATTTGGTCTGTTTTTATCATTATTGGAATAATATTTTCACTATTAACAGGAAAAGCAGAAATAATTACATCAGAAATATTAAAAAGTTGTGAAACATCATTTAATATGATTGTTAAAATATTTCCGGTTATGGCCCTTTGGTTAGGTATTATGAATATAGCTTTGAAATCAGGTTTATTAAATAAAATGGCAAGTCTTGTTTCACCAATTTTAAGAAAAATATTTCCAGAAATACCAAAGAATCATGAATCATTAGGATATATAACAACAAATATGATAATGAATGTATTTGGACTAGGAAATGCAGCAACTCCATTTGGATTAAAAGCAATGAAATCTTTACAAAGCTTAAATAAATCAAAAGATACTGCATCAAGAAGCATGATAACATTTTTAGTCATAAATACAAGTGGAGTAACATTAGTTCCAACAACTGTAATATCACTTAGGATGCTTTATGGAAGTACATCTCCAGCATCAATAATGTTAGGTTGTATTTTAGTTACATTAATATCTCTTAGTTGTGGACTTATATTTGATAGAATATTAGGGAGAATTAGTAAATGAATAATATATCCAATTATATAATACCTATAATAGTTTTAATAATAGTTTTATATGCTTTAAAAAAAAGAGTTGATATTTATGATACATTTATAGATGGTACAAAAGAAAGTTTTGATATGACATTAAAAGTATTCCCTAATTTACTTGCTATGGTATTTGGAGTTAATATTTTTTTAAAAAGTGGTGTTTTAGATTTTATTTTTAACAATTTAAAACCGATTTTTTCATATATAAATGTACAAATAGAAATACTTCCAATGGCAATAATGAGACCAATTTCTGGTAGTGCCTCATTAGCTATTTTAAATGATTTATTTCTAAATTATGGACCAGATTCATTTATAGGTACAGTTGCTTCTATAATACAAGGATCTACTGATACAACTTTTTACGTTTTAACACTTTATTTTGGAAGCATTGGTATTAAAAAAATAAGATATGCAATGTGGGCAGGATTATTTTCTGATTTAGTTGGAATTGTTACAGCAATTATACTTGGTAATATATTATTTTAGTTGTTAAAAATTAATATATAGTGTATAATTCATATCAGGTGATTTAAGTGGAAAGACTTCAAAAAGTAATTGCAAATAGTGGATATTGTTCTAGAAGAAAAGCGGAAGAATTAATTCAAAAAGGAAAAGTGATTGTAAATGATATTAAAGTAACAGAACTTGGTTTTAAAGTAAGTGGTAGTGATAAAATATCTATAGATGGAAAAATGCTTTCAAGAGATGAAAAAGAATATTATCTTTTATATAAACCAAGAGGAATAATTACAAGTACAAAAGATGAAAAAAACAGAAAAACTGTTGTAGATTTGATAGAAACAGATAAAAGAATATATCCTGTTGGTAGACTTGATTATGATACATCAGGAATTATTCTTCTTACAAATGATGGAGAACTTACAAATTTATTAATTCATCCTAGAAACAAAATTGATAAAATTTATGTAGCAAAAATTAAAGGAATTCTTACAAAAGAAGAAACATTAAAATTAACTCATGGTGTTGTTATAGATAATAAAAAAACATCTCCTTCAAAAGTTAAAATAAAAAAAATAGATAAAAAAAATTCAACTTGTATTGTTGAAATTACTATACATGAAGGAAGAAATCATCAGGTAAAAAAAATGTTTGAAGCTGTTGGTCATGATGTTTTAAAATTAAAAAGAGAAAAATTTGATTTTCTAAATTTAGAAGGTTTAAAATCAGGTGAATACAGAAAATTAAATATTAAAGAAGTAAAAAAATTATATAATGATGCAAATAAAAATTCAGAATAGTAAAATTATTCTGAATTTATTTTATTCTTCACTTATTGCTTGAGTTGGACAATTGTCAATAGCATCAGCAGTATCTTCTTTTAAATTATCATTAACTTCAGATACTTTTACTTCTGCAAGACCATCATCGCCAATTTCAAAAACATCTGGAACTAATGCTTGACAAGCCCCACAACCTATACATAAATCTTTATTAACTTTAACTTTCATATATTTCCTCCAAATAAATTATAATTAAATTGGTATATTTTTGCAAGTATATGTTTGAAAAAAAAAATAAATGTGTTAAAATATAAACTAGGTGATACTATGAAAAGTAGGATGGATAGATATTATCATTCTCAGTCCGGAGAAACAACTAGTAGAATTTCTAAAAATAAAAGTCTTTATGATAGAAATTATAATGGAGATTATGACTTTAAATCTTATAGTAATGTTGAGGGTGTAGCTGATATAAATAGAGATAATCAAATAGATCTAAAAAAACTACAAAATTTACTAAAAAAAAGAGAAGAAGAAAGACAAAATGAAATTCCTCATTTGGTAAAAAGAAATGTAGTTGAAAGAAATGTTGAATTTGAGGAAGAGAAGAATCATGATATAAATGAAGTTTTATCTCAAGCTAAAACTGAAAAAAAAGATGATTATAAAACAAGAAATTTAAGTGATACTAGTTACAATGTATTAAGAAATATAAATATAAATAAAGTAAATGAAGAAGATAAAGAGTTACAAGATTTGATAAATACTATTACATCCACAAAATTTCTAAATAAATTAGATGATAAAGATTTAAGTTTAGATATGTTAAATTTGAAATCAGATAATAATACAAATATAGTAAATTCTGAAGATGTAAAGGAAGCAATAAAAAATCAAAGTTCATCATATGAAAATAAAACAGATGAAAACCTAAGTGAAATAGACAAATCTTTTTATACGTCTAGTTTAGGATTTACAAGTGATGATTTTGAGCAATTAAGAGATATAAAAGATTCAATTAAAACAAATAATAAATTGATAAAATTTCTTGTTTTTGTTTTAATAATTGCAATTATAGCAGGAATAGTTTTTTTAATATATAATTTAAGAGGATAATTTATCCTTTTTTTTGTTATAATTAGTATGGTGATGTTTATGAAACTTAAAATTATTGATATGGATCACAATGGTAGAGGAATAGCAAAAATAGATGGAAAAGTATGTTTTATTGAAAATGCACTTATAGGAGAAGAAGTAGACGCTAATATATATTTAGATAAAAAAAAATACATGGAAGCAAAGGTTAATTCAATATTAGTTAGTAGTGATAAAAGAGTAAAAGAAAAATGCAAGTATGCTAGTATTTGTGGTGGATGTAATATCATGAATATGGATTATCAAAATCAAATTTTGTATAAAAAAAATAAGGTAATTGAAATATTTAAAAAATTTTGTAAAAGTGAAATAAAAATAGATGAATTTATTAGTGGTAATGAATTATATTATAGAAATAAATTAACACTTCATATTGATAAAAAAATAGGTTTGTATGCTAATAAAACTAAAGACATAATAGAAATAAATGAGTGCTTAATAGTAAACAAAAAAATCAATGAAATTTATTCTATTATTAAAACATGTGATTTAAGTAATATATCCACTATTCTTATTAGAGTAGGGGTTAATACTAATGAATCAATGGTAGTAGTTGAAACAAATTTTGATATATTTGATTTAAAAAATAAATTAAATAATATTATTGATACACTAGTTGTAAAAAGAAATGATGAATTTATTACATTATTTGGTAATGGTTATATTTATGAAAAATTAAATGGATTAAATTTTTTGATATCTCCAGATTCTTTTTTTCAAGTAAATACATTACAAGCTGAAAAATTATATAGTAAGGTAAAAGAATATTTAGGTAAATCTAATAATGTTCTTGATTTATATTGTGGAACGGGTACGATAGGTATTTATGTATCTGATATAGCGCAATCTGTTTTAGGAATTGAAATAAATAAATATGCAGTTAAAGATGCAAATGAAAATAAAAAAATAAATAATATTAATAATATAGAATTTATATGTGGTGATTCTGAAAAAGTATTATATAAAATAAATAGAAAATTTGATTCGGTTATAGTTGATCCTCCAAGAAGTGGTTTAGGAGAAAAAGTTGTCCAACAATTGCTAAAGATAAATCCTAAAAAAATTGTTTATGTTTCTTGTAATCCAATTACTTTAGCTAGGGATATTAATTATTTATCTTCAAATTATGAATTGGTTAATATTTCACTTGTTGATATGTTTCCCAATACACATCATGTGGAGAGTGTGATTTTACTACAAAGGAAAGATTAGTAGAAATGCTTAAGTTTCAAGTGTTTGTAGACTATTATAGATTTCCAAAAGTATATGAAAATAGTCGTTTAAAAGTACTAGAAAATAAAATTTTAGTAAGTGTATGTACAACATTAGAATAAGGAAACACATGACTAAATTACTAATAAATATAATTAAAAAAGAATTTTAATGATGTATTCCTAGAACTAATGTATTTTTCTTTAAAATTTTTTAGAATATATTGATTTAAATGGAAATTAATGGTATCATAATGAAAAATTATTTAAATTCCAATTAAATTAATTAGTTTTGGAGGAAGAGGGCCTTATTTTAGGCCCCCTTTTTTTTAATTTAAAATGTAAAGGAGGTAAAAATGAAAAAATATTTTTTAGGATTATGTTGGAATGAAAAATATAAACCATATATTCATTTAAAAGATTATGAATCTGGTCTTGATGAATTTATTGATATTCCACAAGAGTTATTGATTGAACGAATTAATCAAAAAATATGCATTGGAACAATAAATCCATATACTAGAGAATATATAAGTTGTAATAATATTATTGAAGATAGTAGTTCACAATGTAATCATTGTAAATTTATGTTTGATTTTTATAAATGTGTTAGATGCCATGGAGATGATTGTTATGTAAAAAACGGAGATGTACTTAAATATTGTAATACACCTCATTATGTTTATTTAGCATATTTTCCAAATGGAAAAATTAAAGTTGGGACAGCTTCTGAAATAAAAAAATATAATAGACTATTAGAACAAGGGGCCATCTTTTCTATATTTATTGCTAAAACTCCAACTGGTAAAATTGCTAGACAAATTGAAAAAAATATAATTGATAATGGTATAACTGGTGCAGTGACAACAACTTATAAAATGAAAAATATTGTTTTTGATAGTGAAGAAAAGTTAATAAGAAAAGAGCTTATAGAAAAATATAAAGATATTTTAAAACTATTTGCTGGAGATAATAAAAAATATTTAATAGAACCGGAATTTAATTCGTTTAATGAAATAAAAGATAAAATTGACAACAATATGTTATCGTCAAACACGCAAGTTAATTTGTTTGATGAAGAAAATAAACAGATTAAGCCATACATAATAAAAAAAGAACTTGATAGAATTTTTGGTGTATATTTGTTTTGTGTTGGTAAAGTATTGGCTGTCGAAAACAATGGAATTATAGAATTAATAGATACAAAAAAAATGGAGGGATATTTGTTTGAATTTAAAAATATTAAAAATTTAAATACAGATAGAGAAATAAAATGCTTAGGGGGTAGATGAGTATGCAAAAAAGTATGTGTCCTTTTTGTGAAGAACAAAAGAATAGAAACATTAATATAGTTAATAAAAGTAGAATACTTGCTGAAACTGATAATTTTGTAGTTTTTCCAACAACTGGGGGATTTGTTGAAAATTATCAACTAATAGTTCCTAAAGAACATATTAATTGTTTTGGTGAATTATCAAAAGAACAATTAATAGAATTAAAAAGTATTATTTTATGGCAAAAACAAATAAATAGAAAATATTTTAATTCAAATAGTTCTATGTTTGAACATGGTTCATTGCATCCTACTAATGAAAGTGGTAAAAGTATAGTTCATGCACATTTACATATTTTTCCCAACAATATTTCGTTGTTAGATGAAATTAAGAAATATAATTTTTATATCCAATCAATTGAAGACATAGAACAATTAAGTGTATTGTGTCAAAAATATGATAATTATTTATATTATAGTGATATAGATGGTAGAGATTATATTATTACACACGAAGGAATACCATCACAATTCTTAAGGATGCTACTTGCAAAAACACAAGGTATAGAAACTTGGAATTGGAGGGATTATCCTCTAATTGAATCAATTGAAAATAATTTAGAATTTTATGAAAAAAATTCATTAATTTATACAAAAAAGAAAGAAGGTGTAAAATAATGATTATATTACCTAGTAAAAAGTATAATAATCCAAATAATGAAAAAATAACAACATATCAATTTTTATCTAATGTAGGATGTCCTGTTTTTGATAGCGTGTTATTTGATGAAAACGAACCTATTACCAAAGAAAAACTAATAACATTAAAAGAAGTTTTACAATCTGAATATTGTACTATAAGATATCAATATGTTAAGCCAAGTATTAATCCGATTAGAGGCGGTAATAAGTCTAAAATTGATTTAGACGAATTAAAAAGTAAACAAGTAGATGGAACACGAATGTGGTTGTTACAGCCAATTGATAGGACAAAAAATATATATGGAATTAATATGTATATAGATAAAAAAATGGAATCACTTATAATTGAAAGTGTAGGAAAAGGCTTTGATGTATCTGATTTAAATAGAGGTGATATATCACCGCAAGAAAGTATTTATTTATATTATCCTATTGAATACGGTTGGCAAAAAGAATGGTGGAAATATATTAAACTAAATTTTGTAAATCAAGAACAATTTAATCAAGACAAATTAATAAGGTTAAACAAATTAAAAAAATTTGGTCTAAATCCTAGTGAGGATATATTTGACAAGCAGTTTGTTCCAATGGATTATAGTCTAATTGAAAGATTACTTAACCATATTCAATCGATAGATGAAAATTGGGATAAATCAGATGAATATACTGTATCAATATCTATGAATTCAAATGGCAAATTAGTATTCTGGGATATTCAAACTCCAGTAGGAAAATCAAAAATATTAAGGAGGACAAAATGAATTTAATACCAATAACATATCATTGTAAAAAATATCCAGTAGGTGTTATTAGTAACATAGATGAAATAGCAGGAAATTTTGATAAAGATTCAATTAATCCGCAACGAAAATATTCATTACATACTGAATATTCTCATATGAAAAGAAAATTAGATAATCAATTAATTAATAAATATCCTGAATTAAAATCATCAGAAAGAGATAACGTGCCTCAATTATGGAAAAATAAAGAATGGGCAAAGGAATTTGCAAATTTTATAATTGAATTAATAGGTAATAATTTATCTCCAAAGATAATAGAAATTCATCCGCCTTTTAATGATTATTGTAATACTTTTTCGGATTTTTTTGATATATATGGAGAGTTTGAGAAAATTATATTGAAAAAATTCCCGGATGTAAAAATTTTTATTGAGAATAGATGTGGAACATTTTATAGAGGGGGAAAATTTATAATTTCAAATGGCAAGTCAATAATTCAATTTTTAGAAGAATTACAAAAGAGAAATTTAAATTTAAAACTAGTTCTTGATTATCCACAAGTTTTTAGTGCTGAAGCTATAAAAATGGACGATATTAAATTAAAAAAAATAATTAATTTTAATAATAATATCAAGGAATATATTTCATATATTGGTGGCTTTCATCTTTGGGGTAAGAGAAAAAGTCAAACAGGAAGATGGACTTCACATACTGGGGATTTAAATACATTTTTTAGTAACAATGACTTATTGAAAGATGAATTTATAAATTCTGTAATTGATACTTTTGATGACAATATTGTTAGATATTTTGTACCTGAAGTTAATAGCGGTGAAGAAGATTTACAATCAATTATTAATGATTTATTAAAATATGATATTAAATTTAAGTTAGATGATTAAAAAACGGTGTTAATTATGCTATAATGATTATTGTAGGAGGTAATCATTATGAAAGAATGTGTTTTTTGCGAGCAATTTATACCAAATAGAAAACCATTATTTGAGAACAACTTGGCTATTGCGTATTTTGACGAATTTCCAGTTAGTAAAGGGCATACACTAATTATTACAAAAAGACATGCTAAAACCTTTTTTGATATAACTGATGAAGAGCAAATTGCAATAATTGAATTATTAAATAAGTGCAAAAAATATATAGATAAAAAATATACTCCTGATGGATATAATGTTGGATTAAATTGTGGTGAGTCAGCAGGACAAAGTGTTATGCATTTACATATGCATTTAATTCCTAGATATAAAGGTGATGTTGAAAATCCACGCGGTGGCGTTAGAGGAGTAATACCTAATAAAAAAAATTATTAAGGAGAATTGAAGATGGAAAGAATATATAATAAATTAGTAAGAGATAAAATTCCAAACATAATAAAAGAAAAAGGAGAAACACCAGTTGTAAGAATATTAGATGAAATTGAATATAAAAATGAATTGGAAAAAAAATTATATGAAGAATATAAAGAAGTAATTGAAGCATCAGGCGATGATCGAGTAGAAGAATTGGCTGATATGTTAGAAGTAATTAGAGCGTTAGCTAATTTAGAAAATAAAAATTTAAATGAAGTTATAGCAATTGCAGATAAAAAAAATGAAAAACGTGGTGCTTTTGAAGAAAAGATTTTTCTTGAAAAAGTTATTGAAAAAGAATAAAAAAATTATACTATATTATAA
>CDYU01026380.1_pt1 | contig 18782 bp, 16 predicted proteins | sample 480701 | NCBI WGS metagenome assembly CDYU01 (sample SAMEA3182105, study PRJEB8094) | gut metagenome | biome: human; feature: gut; material: Stool; isolation source: human stools | place: Canada | collected 2013-02-26 | reverse complement strand
TATCAACACCTTGTGAACGATATACTTTTTGAACTTCTTTTAAAATGTATTGTTGAACAGTATTAGGATCTGTTACTGCAAGTAATTCTTTTGGAGAAATATTACCTTCGGTAAGTCTATCTCCTGCTGATACTTTATCTCCTTTTTCTACTGCTAGTTTAGCACCATACATTGTAACATGTTCTCTAACTTCATTATCATTTTTAATATATATCTTGAATTTACCATTAGCTTCTTCAATTTTAGATACTACACCATCTATTTCAGATATTAAAGCTTTACCTTTTGGCATTCTAGCTTCAAATAATTCTTCAACACGAGGAAGACCTTGCGTGATATCTGATCCTGCAACACCACCAGTATGGAATGTACGCATTGTTAATTGTGTACCAGGTTCACCGATTGATTGTGCTCCCATGATACCTACTGCTTCACCTATTTCTACAACATTACCTGTTGCAAGGTTTCTACCATAACATTTTCTACATACACCATGGTTAGTTCTACAAGTTAATGCAGTTCTTATTTCAACTTCTTCAATTCCTGCTTTTATTATCTTATCAGCAATTGCTTCAGTAATAAGTTCATTTTTATCAATTATCATTTCTTTTGTTTCAGGGTTAATTACTTTCTTGCTTGTATATCTTCCCATTATTCTATCATATAATGGTTCAATAATTCCATCTTTTTCATCCTTAAACGCACTTACAAGTACACCTTGTGTTGTACCACAATCATCTTCTCTTACAATTATATCTTGCGCAACATCTACTAGACGTCTTGTCATATAACCAGAGTCAGCAGTCTTTAATGCTGTATCGGCACTACCTTTACGAGCACCATGTGTTGATAAGAAGAATTCTGATACTGATAGTCCTTCACGGAAGTTTGATGTAACTGGAATTTCTACTGATTCACCATTTGGTTTAGCCATCAATCCACGCATACCAGCAAGTTGTACAAAGTTAGAAATAGATCCACGAGCTTTTGAGTTCATCATTATGAAGATAGGGTTATCTTCCATTGTTTTAGCATAAACTTCAAGTTCTTTCTTTATTTCATCTTTTGCTTTATCCCAAACATCGATTACTAATTGATATCTTTCTTGGTCTGTTATTAGACCTCTACGGAATTGTTTATTAATCTTCTTAACTTCTTCATTACCTTTGGCAATAATTTCATCTTTGTTTTTACTTACAACGATATCACTTACTGCAATAGTAATTCCTGAATAAGTTGAATATTTAAATCCTTGATCTTTTAATTTATCTAGCATTATTGATGTTTCAGTTGTTTTATATCTCTTAAACATCTGTGCTATTATTTTTTCTAATGTTCCTTTATTAAATGGTTTTGCTAAAGGAATATTTTCTAGTTCTTGTTTTAAGTCTTTTCCATATTCAATGAAGTATTTTGAAGGGGTAATTCCTTCGATATTTTCATCAGTTGGTTCATTTATAAATGGGAATGAATCTGGTAAAATTTCATTGAATATTAACTTACCTGGAGTTGTAACAAAGTATTTATCTTTATTACTATCTAAGAATACTTTATGTTTAAATGAATTTACTGGTACAAAGATTCTTGTATGTAATGTAATTTCTCTACGTTGATATGCCATTAATGCTTCATTACTATTTTTAAATACTCTACCTTCTCCTTCAAGTCCTTTTTTCTCCATAGTTATGTAATAGTTTCCTAATATCATATCTTGTGATGGTGTAACAATTGGTTTTCCATCTTTTGGACTTAGGATATTATTTGCACCAAGCATAAGTATTCTTGCTTCTGCTTTTGCTTCTTCAGATAGTGGTACATGGACAGCCATTTGATCACCATCGAAGTCAGCATTAAATGCTGTTGTAACAAGTGGATGCAATCTAATTGCTCTACCTGAAATTAATTTTGGTTCAAATGCTTGAATACCAAGTCTATGTAATGTAGGTGCACGGTTTAACATAACAGGATATTCTTTAATTACATCTTCAACTACATCCCATACTTTAGGATCTTGATTTTCAATCATCTTTTTAGCAGATTTAATATTATTTGCTATTTCTTTACTTACAAGTCCATTTATTACATGTGGTTTGAATAATTCAAGTGCCATTTCTTTTGGTATTCCGCATTGATACATTTTTAGGTCTGGTCCTACAACGATAACTGAACGACCTGAATAGTCAACACGTTTACCAAGTAAGTTTTGTCTGAAACGTCCTTGTTTTCCTTTTAACATTGAAGATAATGATTTTAGGGCACGATTTCCTGCACCTGTTACACTTCTTCCACGTCTTCCATTATCAAATAATGAATCTACTGCTTCTTGTAACATTCTTTTTTCATTTTGAACGATTATTGATGGAGCACCTAATTCCATTAATTTTTTCAAACGATTATTTCTATTGATAACTCTTCTATATAAATCATTTAAGTCTGAAGTCGCAAATCTTCCACCATCTAGTTGAATCATTGGTCTTAATTCTGGTGGTATTACTGGAAGTGCTTCTAGAATCATCCATTCAGGTTTATTTCCTGATGTTACAAAAGCATTAATTACTTCTAATCTTTTTACTAATCTCGTTCTTCTTTGACCTGAAGCATTTTCTAATTCTTTTTCTATTTCTGCTAATTCTTTATTAACATCAACTTCACTAAGTAATTCTTTTACTGCTTCAGCACCCATACCTACTTTAAATGTATTTCCATACTTTTCATAGTAAGCACGATATTCTTTATCAGATAGTGTTTGTTTTTTAATAAGTGGTGTATTTCCTGGATCTATTACTACATAAGATACAAAGTAAATTACCTCTTCTAGATCTCTAGGAGACATATCAAGGCACAATCCAATATATGATGGAATACCTTTTACATACCAAATGTGACTTACTGGACTTGCTAGTTCAATATGTCCCATTCTTTCTCTTCTTACTGAAGATTTTGTTACTTCAACACCACAACGATCGCAGACAATATTTTTATATCTTAATCTTTTATATTTTCCACAACTACATTCATAGTCCCTAGTTGGACCAAATATTTTTTCACAAAATAATCCATCGCGTTCTGGTTTCAATGTTCTATAATTAATAGTTTCTGGTTTTTGAACTTCTCCATAACTCCAAGAACGGATTTTTTCTGGAGAAGCAATCCCTATTTTTAAAGCTTTGAAATTATTAGCCTTTAACATTAGAAATCACCTCCCATTTCTTCATCAAAATCCTTGTCATCTATATCTTCTTCAATTTCGTCTAAGTCTTCAAAATCATCTAAATCTTCATCATCAAAGTCGTCTTCTTCATCGTCATCATCTTCTAGTTCATCAAATGATTTTTCTGTCTTTGGACGTTCTATTTCTTCAGCAATTGGACTATCATCGTCATCATCTGATTCATTTTCTAAATCTTTAATTTCTACTAATTCATCATCATTATTGATTACTGAAATATCTAATCCTAATGCTTGGAATTCTTTAATTAATACTCTGAATGCTTCAGGTATTCCTGGAGTAGGTAATGGTGTTCCTTTAACAATTGCTTCATATACTTTAACACGTCCTATAATATCATCTGATTTATAAGTTAGTATTTCTTGTAATACATGAGCAGCTCCGTATGCTTCAAGAGCCCATATTTCCATTTCTCCAAATCTTTGACCACCAAATTGAGCTTTACCTCCAAGTGGTTGTTGTGTTACTAATGAATAAGGTCCAGTAGCACGGGCATGTAATTTATCATCAACCATGTGATGTAATTTAATCATATACATGACACCAACTGATATTCTATTATCAAATGGTTCACCTGTTCTACCATCATATAGTACTGTTTTTCCGTCTTCATCCATTCCTGCTTCTTTCATCATTGCAGCAATGTCTTCTTGTTTTGCACCATCTAATACTGGTGTTGCTACATGAACTCCTAATTTCTTAGCAGCCATTCCTAAGTGTAGTTCTAATACTTGTCCTATGTTCATACGAGATGGAACACCTTGTGGATTTAACATTATATCTACTGGAGTACCATCTGGTAGGTATGGCATATCTTCTTCAGGTAATACTAGTGATATAACACCTTTGTTACCATGACGACCTGACATCTTATCTCCTACACCAATTTTTCTTTTTTGAATTATATATACTCTAACAACTTTTGATACACCACTTGGTAAATCATCGTTTTCTTCTTTTGTATATACTTTAACATCATGTACGATACCATCTCCACCATGTGGAACTGTAAGTGATGAATTTCTTACTTCTCTTGTCTTTTCTCCAAAGATTGCATGAAGTAATTTTTCTTCACTAGTTAAGTCAGCCATTCCTTTTGGTGTTACTTTACCTACTAGGATGTCTCCTTCTTTAACTTCTGTACCGATTCTTATGATACCATTTTCATCTAGGTTCTTACGAGCATCTTCACCAATATTTGGTATGTCTCTTGTAATTTCTTCTGGTCCTAGTTTAGTATCACGACATTGTATTTCATAGTCTTCAATATGCAATGTTGTATAGGCATCTTCTTTTACTAATTTTTCATTCATTATAACGGCATCCTCGAAGTTATATCCGTTAAATGTCATAAATGCTACAACAACATTTTTACCTAGCGCAAGTTCTCCCATATCTGTTGATGGACCATCTGCTATGATTTGTCCACGATGTACTTTGTCTCCTGCTCTTACTATTGGTTTTTGATTATTTGTTTCGCCTTGGTTTGCTCTTTCAAATGTTTGTAAATAGTATATATCTTGTCCTTTGGCATTTTTTACTACTATTTTTTTAGCATCCACATATTCAACAATACCATCAGCTTTTGCTATTACTGTTACACCGCTATCTCTTGCTGCAACATATTCTACACCTGTTCCTACAAGTGGTGCTTCAGTTGTTAATAGTGGTAATGCTTGACGTTGCATGTTTGCACCCATTAGTGCACGAGTGGCATCATCATGTTCTAGGAATGGTATTAAACTTGTTGTTACTGATACTACTTGTTGTGGTGATACGTCTATGTAATCTACTTGTTCAGCAGGTATCATAATATTTTCACCACGATATCTTCCTGCAACTATTGCATCTGTTATTTCATTATCATCATTTACATTAACTGTTGCTTGTGAAATATAGAAATCATTTTCTTCGTCAGCAGTTAAGTAATCAACTTGATCTGTTAATTTTTTATTATTAACTTTTCTATATGGAGTTTGAATAAATCCGTATTCATTTACTTTTGCATAACTTGCTAATGATGTAATTAATCCAATGTTTTGTCCTTCAGGAGATTCAATTGGACAAATTCTACCATAGTGTGATGCGTTAACGTCACGAACTTCCATACCCGCTCTATCTCTAGATAGTCCACCTGGACCTAATGCAGATAATCTTCTTTTGTGTGTTAACGATGATATTGGATTTACTTGATCCATAAATTGTGACAATTGGCTACTACCAAAGAATTCTTTGATAACTGCAGTTACTGGTCTAATATTAATTAAAGTTTTTGGAGTAACTGTTTCAATATCTTGAGTAGTCATTCTTTCTCTAATTACTCTTTCCATTCTGCTTATGCCAATTTTAAATTGATTTTGTAGTAATTCTCCAACTTGTCTAATTCTTCTGTTACCTAAGTGGTCAATTTCATCATCACTACCAATTCCTTCATTTAAATTTAAGTAGTAACTTATTGATGCATATACATCTGAAATTGTTAATGTTTTTACATCAAGTTCTTGATCATTACCAATAACTTTTACTTTTTTCTTAGGATTTTCATTAGAATATACATATAATACTTGGACGATATTATGTGAATCTAACTCTTCATTAATTTTTACTTCTTGTCTTCCATATCCATCTTTTAAGTATTCTTCTAGTTGTAACATAACTTCCTTAGTAATTAATGTTCCATCAGCTATTTTAACTTCTCCATCAACTATGATATCTTCAGCTATTCTATTATTTAATAGTCTATCTTTAATATTTAGTCTCTTATTGAATTTATAACGGCCAACTTTTGCTAAATCATAACGGAAATTATCAAAAAATCTAGTAATTAATTGGTTTTTAGATGAATCTAATGTTGTAGGTTCACCTGGTCTTAATTTTTCATAAATTTCAATTAAGGCTTCATCTGTATTCTTGGTTGAATCTTTTTCAATTGTGTTTTTTAGATATGGATCATTATCAAACATATCTAAAATTTGTTCATCAGATGATAATCCAAATGCACGTAATAATGTAGTTATAGGAACTTTTCTTGTCCTATCAATTCTTACATAAATTACATCTTTGGCATCTGTTTCATATTCAAGCCAAGTACCCCTTGTAGGAATTACTTTTGAGGCAAAGACAGGTTTTCCATTTTTGTCTATTTCTTTTGAAAAATAAACACTTGGGCTACGTACTAATTGAGATACAACTACACGTTCTGCACCATTAATTATGAATGTTCCACTTTCTGTCATTAAAGGCATATCTCCTAGGAATATTTCTTGCTCTTTAACTTCACCAGTTTCATTATTGAATAATCTTGTTTGAATTTTTAGTGGAGCAGCATAAGTTATTTGTCTGTCCTTACATTCTTTTAAGGAATATCTTGGAGTATCAAATTCATACTCACCAAATTCTAGTGTTAATCCACCAGAAAAACTTTCAATTGGGGAGAATTCCTCAAGCACCTCTTTTATTCCTTCTGTTATGAACCATTGATATGATTCTGTTTGAATTTGAAGTAAATTATCAAGTTCAAATTGATTTTTGATCATAGAAAAATTTCTTCTTTTTCTATAATCGCCGCTTTGCTTTAATTTATAAGCCATTAATTTTCACCCCTATACCTAAATTTTTAATGTGTACACCGTATAAAGACGCGTTACCAATATATAATGTTATCAAACTTTAGTAAATAAGTCAACGACTTTGATAAAATTTTTTTATTTTTTTAGTTTTACGATATAAAATCCTTTATCTTTGTCAACTACTTCTATTTTATAGTCTTTTTCTAACTCTTTCATCATAGATTTTACTCCATGATCTTTTCTCATTACAAACCATATTTCACCATTTTCATTTATATGATTTTGTGCATCAAATAAAAAGGTTCTTATTGTTTCTTTTCCTGCTCTTATCGGAGGATTTGTAATTATATAATCATATTTATTTGTTATTTCAGAATAGATGTTGCTTACAAACGATGTAGCATTTTCTATATTATTTAACTTTAAGTTTTCTTTAGTTAAATTTACAGCGTTGTTATTAATATCTACCATATCTATATATAATTTTTTATTTTGTGATAGTATTATTCCAATTACGCCGTAGCCACATCCTAAATCTAATACTCTACCTGATTTTTCTTCTTTTAAAAAATTATTTACTAGTAATTTTGAACCATAATCAAAGTGTTCTTTAGAAAATACTCCATTATCTGTATATAATTTTATTTCTTTATTGTTATAATTTATATTAATTATTTTTTTGTTGTGTTTTAAATTATTATCATTTATAAAATAGTGACTCATACATCCTCCTTATTATAAAAGTAAAAGAGCCTATCAATAGTTTCATAGGCTCTAATCATTATTTAAGTTCTACTGTTGCGCCAGCTTCTTCAAATTGTGCTTTAATTTTTTCAGCTTCTTCTTTGTCAACGCCTTCTTTTACGTTTCCGCCGTTGTCAACGATATCTTTAGCTTCTTTTAATCCTAAGCCAGTTAAATCTCTAACGATTTTAATTACTGGAATTTTGTTTGGACCAGCTGCTGTTAATACAACATTAACTTTTGATGGACCTTCTTCAGCTGCTGCTGCTGGAGCTGCTGCTACTGCTACTGCAGATGGGTCTACACCAAATTCCTCCTTCATTGCATCTACTAATTCTTTGATTTCAAGAATTGTCATTTCTTTTAAAGCACTAATAAATTCGTCTCTTGTTAATTTTGCCATTTTATTTCATTCCTTTCTTTTTTATTAATTATTTTATTGTTCTTTTTCTTTAGAGTATAAATCTAAGCATATAGATAAATCTCTAACTGTACCGATAAGTCCACTTGCTAACATAGTAAGTAGTCCTTCTCTTGATGGTATTGCTGCATATGAAGCTAGTTCTTCTTTGTTTGCAACTTTACCTTCAACTATTCCTGCTTTTAATTCGAGTGCTTCATGCTTTTTAGCAAAATCACTTATAATTTTAACAGGGCTTAATTCATCAGTTCCGAATGATATTGCACTTGGTCCTTCTAAGTATGAACCTAAATCAATATTTAATTCATCAACTGCTCTTTTTGCTAAAGTGTTTTTATATACTTTATAGTCAGCATTTGCTGCTCTTAAAGCTCTTCTTAATTCAGTAACTTCTGATACTGTTAATCCACGGTAATCAAATACTACTACTGATGAAGCATTTTGAAATTTATCTTTAATTTCAGAAACGACTTCAGCTTTCTTTTCAATAATTTTAGAGTTAGCCACAACAACCTTCCTTTCTTCATGCCATAAGAAAATCCCTCTCAAAGTCGAGGGATAAAATTTTATTACTAATTTATTCCTCGGTAAGATTTTTAAACTTTCGTCCTTACTGTCTTTGGCATAATTTTTCTTAACATTTTTTATTATATACTATATATTACTATTTGTCAATTGAATTTAAATCTAATTTAATTCCAGGACCCATAGTAGATGATATAGATATATTCTTAATATACGTTCCTTTTACAGTTGTAGGTTTTACTTTAATGATTGCTTCTACAAATGCTTTTAGGTTTTCTACTAATTTTTCTTCATCAAAGTTAACTTTTCCAATCATAGCGTGGATATTTCCATAACTATCTGTTCTATAATTAACTTTTCCTTTTTTAGTTTCTTCTACTGCTTTTGCAACATCCATTGTTACTGTTCCAGTTTTAGGGTTTGGCATTAGTCCTTTTGGTCCTAATAATTTACCAATTTTACCTAAAGCAGGCATCATTTCAGGCGTAGCAATGATTACGTCATAATCGAACCAGTTTTCAGTTTCAATTTTACTAATTAAATCTAAATCTCCAACATAATCAGCTCCAGCTGCAGTTGCTGCTTTTGCTTGTTCTCCTTTTGCTAGAACTAGGATTTTTTTACTTTTACCAGTTCCATTAGGTAAAACGATTGCTCCTCTTAATTGTTGATCTGCTTTTTTAACATCTAAGTTTAAATTCATTGCAACTTCAACTGCTTCTTCAAACTTAGCATTAGATGTACTTTTAACAAGTTTAATTGCTTCTGCTGGTGTATATAATTTGTTTTTTTCAACTTGTTCTAAATTAGCAGTATATCTTTTACTTTTCTTCATTATTTTCCCTCCTTATGTGGTTATGCGGACCTTGTATTATCCTTCCACATAGGTTATAACCTATATGAATTATTTATTTTTATTCTTCTACTTCAATTCCCATGTTACGAGCAGTTCCTGCAATTGTTCTCATTGCAGCATCTACATCATTAGCATTTAAATCGGGCATTTTAGTTTCTGCTATTTCTCTTAATTTATCTTTTGAGATTTTTGCAACCTTTTCACCTTTTGAAGCTCCAGATTTAATTCCTGTTGCTTTCTTTAGTAAGAATGGTGCTGGTGGAGTTTTTACTACAAAGCTAAAACTTCTATCATCAAATATTGAAATTTCAACTGGTAATATATCTCCCATTTTATCTTTTGTTGCATCGTTGTATTTAGTACAAAATTCTTGTAGGTTAATTCCTGCTGGTCCTAATACTGTTCCTACTGGTGGAGCTGGTGTAGCTCTTCCTGCTGGAATTTGCAACTTAATTTTTTTTGTTAATTCTTTTGCCACGAAAAACACCTCCTATATTATTATACTTTTCGCGAGTGGTCCAATTAGCGTCCGCGCCTCCCACTTATACTTAAACACAAGATAATCTCGTGCTCGCGTTTTTAATGATAACACACTTTTTTATAAAATGCAATTATTTTTTCTTGTTTTTTTCATTTATTTCTAATATTTTCTTATATACTGTATAAATTTTTCTTGTTTCTTCATCCATTTCTGTTTCATCTTGATAGATACTATCTATTATTTCAACATTATTTGAAGCTACTGCTTTTAATATTATTTTAGATAATTCTTCGTTGGATGTATCTGGTTTTGCCTTTAATACTTCACTAACAATACTTTCTATATACTCTAATGGTTCAGTATTTATTAATGTAGGTAATACTGTACTTTCATTTGAAGTAGTAGTATCTTCTAACTCTATATATAATTCTGATGCTATTAATTCTCTTAAAGATGTATGTTTATTTTTTAGTCCTTTTGAATATCCACATTTAACACATGTTTCATTACCTTGTTCATCTTTATAATATAGGTGTTTACATTTACATCTTTTTTCTATTAATCTATATTCTTCCGTAGTAACTTTGTTTAATTCACTTTTATATTGTTCATTAATTATATCTAGTTTTTTCTTTAAACTATTAGTTAGTTTTACTATTTCTAAATTAGATAATTTAATTAAATTTTCTTCAGATTTATTTTCTTTATAATTATTATATTCTTCTGTTTCAACAATTTGTTTTATGTTTCTTTTTATTTTTAATTCTAATAAAGAAATTTTTTCTTTGTACTCAATTAATTTATTTTCATCTTGAACAAAGTTTTCTTTAATTTCTTTTGATATCATTAGATGGCCTCTACTTGTGATATTTCTACTTCAACTGAAGTTTCTTGTCCAAATAAATCTACTAAAACATTTAATTTTTGTTCTTTCAAATCGATACTATCAATTTTTGCTTCCATATCTTTAAATGGTCCATCAACAATTTTAACTTTTCTTCCAACTTGTAAGTCTTTACTAATATCAATTCTACTCATTCCCATACTGCCTAGTATTTTGTCTACTTCTTGTGGTAATAATGGAATAGGTTTTGCACCTTTACCTGATGAACCAATGAATCCTGTTACACCTTGAGTATTTCTTACTATGAACCATGCTTCATCACTCATTACCATTTCTACTAATACGTAACTTGGGAACATTTTTTTAATTTTTTCTTTTTTTACTCCATCTTTATATTCAATTTCTTTTTGTTCTGGAACAATTACTCTAAATATGTTATCGTGTAATTCCATTGAATTAATACGATTTTCTAGTTTTTCTTTTACTTTGTACTCATGACCACTTATTGTACTTACTACATACCATTCTTTTTTCATTATAAACTACTCCTTAATAATGCTACTAATAAATCAATTACATAAAAGAATGCTCCCAAAAATACTATAAAGATAATTGTAGTAATTGAATATTTTAGTAAATCTTTTCCTTTTGTCCATCTAATTCTTGATACTTCTTTTTTTACTCCTTTGAAGTATGAAGAAATGCTTTTAAAGATACTTTTTTTAGTTTCTTTTTTTGTGGTTGCTTTCTTTGTATCTTTTTTTGATACTTCTTTTTTTTGTTCTTTTTCTTTTGCCATAATAAAACCTCCATTTGACTAAAATAAAAACACCCTTCGTGTTGATATAAATATAGCACAAAATTACTATATTGTCAAACGATTTGGGTAATTTTATTTTATTTTATTCTTACTTTCACATAAATATTCAATATATGTTGGGTACAATTTATATATATCTCTTTTTTGTTTTATGGTATAACCATTTTTCTCTAAAGTCATTCTAGCAATTTTTTGTATTTCAAATGGGCTTATATTATTTATTACTGCTTCTCTAGCGCCATTTGTTTTTGTAAAGCGATCAAAATTTCCACCTTCTGCTTGCATTAAAGCTGAAAATATTTGCTTTTTGCCATTCTTGCCTTGTTCTAAAGCAGAATTATAAGTTAATTTAGAGGCTTCTTCTAGAATAAATTCTTTTTCTATATATTTTTGTTCATTCTCTTGTGTTAATTTTTCTTTTGGTTGAGAATATCTTCTTAGAAAATCAAATAATTCTTCTTTTGACATACTTGCCATATATGTATGAAAAGTGTATGATAATGCTACTTTATTTCTTAAATCATTATCTCTTGTTATGTCATTTATATTGAAACTTTCTCTATAGCTATTTATGTAATAAAATGCTTTTTCAAATCCATATTTTTTTATCATTGTTTCTGCGATTGAAATAAGCAATTTTTCATTTCTTTCATTATCTTCTGGTGATGATTGCATTGAATACTCTGTTTCTTTTTGTTCACTATATTTATCTATCATTTCATTTAATTCATCTGTAGATAGATTAGTGATGTAATTATAAAATGTAGAAGAAGATGCTACTTGTTCTCTTAAATTATTAGTTCTAGTTATAGCCTTTATATAATTTTCTTCTCTATAACCATTTAATAACTCTTTTGTTTTTTCTGAACCATATTTTTTGCTTGTTATTTTAATAATTTCAATCAGTAAATTTCTATCTTTATTATTGCTTGAAATATTATTACTTTTTTCATTTACACTAGCATTGTAGTTTATGTAACTGTTTCTATTGTATGGAGAATAATATGCTGCTTCTTCGTCAAAATAACCATCCTTATTTAATTCACTATGTAGTTGATACATATATTCTTTGTTTGCTTGCTCTAAATTTCTTACTATTAAGGTTGTTATTTCTTTTACGTTTGCTAAAAATTCCTCATCACTTAGGCGATGATCTTCCGGACTTTTAAATCTTAATATATAATTTTTGGCTTGTTTACTTATAAGTGCTCTTAGGTGTGCTTGCATAAATGTTTTAAAATTTTCGTACGAAGCAACTTCATTTTTATAATAAATACTACTTATATAAAAACATAAATATTTTGACAATATATCATTATATGACATATATCTATCCATTGTTAAACCAACATTGCCTTCACTAATACAAAATGGATTACATTCATATAAATCTTCTTTTGGTATTGTGTTATTTATATAATTTATGACTTTGTCTGCATCATTTTTGTCACGTACTCTTAATACTAAATCATCTACGCGAACTTTTTTAGCTAATTTTGAACGATGAACAATATTATTTTTTGCCATAAACATTACTATTTTATTAACATTTTCTTCAACGTGTTCTTTTCTTAATGGAATATATATTTTTATAGGATTTGTATTATACATACTTCCAGTAGGGTCATTTGTAAATTGACAGAAATATGACCAATTATCATCCACAAAAACATTAGCATTTGGAACATTTCTAAAGTTATTAATAAATCTATCAAAATAATTTTCTATTGATATATTTTGTTCATCATAGGGAATGCTATAGTATGATAAGATTGTATAGATTCTATCTGGACTTAATCTTGTTTCTTTGGATAGTTCTTGTAGTTCTTTTAAAAATTTATCAATCTTGCTTGTTTTGTCCATTTTCTTTATCCTTTTTTTCTTTATCTTTATACAAGTCTAAATCATAATCAAATTCTTTTAGTTCTTTTATTTCTTCTTCAGTTAAATCTACTACTTTTAAATTATCCATATATATACACGTCCTTATGATAATATAATAACAAATTATTTATTAAATTTAAAGACTTTTTTATAAATTTATATAAAAAAATAGTATTATTTACGTTATTTAATACTTTTCTTTTTTACATATATTAAATTTTTTCCTAAACTACAAGACACTCCAGTATCATATGATAAGTTAGTAAATATTTTATATAAATTATCTATACTTTCATTATAATATAAATATTTATTTACATGATATATTGCTTCATATGTTTTAGTTAGGGCTTTATTATATAATTCTATAAAACTTTCATTGCGTTTTTCATTTGTTACAGGATTAGTCCAAACTTCTTTTTGTTCATTAGTTAAATCTTCTTTTGTTAAATTATTTATTTCTAGGTATTCTTTAAATTTAGATAATCTAATTAATTTTTCTTTGGAAGTAAATTTATTTTCTTTGGTTAATTTTTCTCCTAATTTAATTAAATGTAATGTTATTTCGTATGATTTAACCGCAGATAAATCATTATATGTTTTATAGTATGTTTCTCTTATTAAGTTTTTTAGATTAGGATTAGCAAAGTTTAATGAACCTATGTAATTAGATTTTAAATTCATATAATCAATATGTTGTTCTTTTTCTGACATATATGAAGATATATAACCTTCGGTTAAAACATGGGGACTTAATTTATTTAAAGATACACAATTTTCACTTATATAGTATATTAATGGATGAGTATATACATCTAGAAAGTAATGTGATATGTTACCATATAATAATGACATTCCATCTAAATCATTATATAGTTTGTTTTCTTTAATGTATTCAATCATGTTAAAAAAATATAAATCTGTATCTTTATTATGAGAATTAAAATTACTTTTGGATAATTTTGTTAAGTCTGGTGATAATGTACTTGCTTTTAATATTGGTAATGGTATATTTATTTTAAATAGTTTATTATCACTTTTTGCGTTATTATATATAGTATTCCCCATTATTGCATGAGTTAAATATGCTGGCATGGTATCACCTCTTTTTAAGTATTATAAATACATTTTTTATTTTGTCAAATATTATATTTTATGATACAATTATTATGGTGGTATAATGAAGAAGTATTTATCAATTTTAATTAATATTATTGCTATATTATTACTTAAATATTCATATTATTCAATTATTTTATGTATATTATCTTTAATTGTTAATATTATTTTCAATAAGAAACATAAAAGAATATTAATTTTTAGTATTGTTATGTCTATTCTTATTATAATTACTAATATTTTTATTTTAAGTAAAAGTAATGATAAAAATATTTATTTAAATGAAAATATTCTTTTAGGTAAATGGATATATAATGATAGCAATGGAAGTTATGTATTTACTGATAATGGGTATACACAATATGAAACTAATGAAATAGATAACAATTATTGTATTGGTAAATATGAATATAGTTATGGTATGAATAATGATAATAAGATTACTTATCAAGATAATAAATTTTATTATTATAGTTTAGTGTTAAGAATTGATTATTGTTATATAAATAATGAATATAGATATAATTACGATGATGAAAAGTTATATTTTGCTGTTAATAAAAGCAATAAAGAAGACATATTTTTTATGGAAAGTAATGGCAATACTTTTAAATTAAATAAAGTATAAAACGAACAAGATACAAGTATTTTATTATTCTTGTATCTTTTTTTCTTCTTTGTTATCAACAGTACTTGTTGATATATTTTTTTTAGATTCTTCCTTTTGCACAATTTCTGATGATTTTTCGATATTTTTTTCTTTTTTATCCACAGGTGGTGTGGATAACTCTTTGCTTTCTTTGCTGTTTTCAACATCTTTTGTGGATATATTATTTTTTTCTTTTTCTTTTTTTAATGTTAGTTCTTCCTGGATTTCTTCTTTTATATCTTTATTATCAAATAATATTAATGTATTATCTAATTCACTATCTTCTTCATTTTGTTTATTTGTTTTATTATTTTTATTTAAAGTATTTAATCCTATTTGTATTTCACTTAAAGGTATTTGGATAGTGCGTTCTAATTCATTTATTTTTTTATAGTCTTTTTTTGCTGCATCTATTTCTCTTATTTGTGATTTTATAGTATTTTCAATGGTATTAGATAATTCTTTATTATCTTTTACTTTATTTAATTCTTCTAATTTAAGATTCATCATATTAGCTAATTGTTTTCTTTTTTGTTCTTTTAGTATTATTGTTAATTCTATTATAAATAATATTAAAAATGGTATTGTTATACATAATATATAAATTAATTTATTTTCAAATACTTTATTTAATTCATTAAATATACTAATACTAGTTAACAATGGTGTGGCAATTACTAATAAGATTATTAATATTAAGAATATTTTTATTACATTTGATAATTTTTTATTCATAGTTTACTCCTTTTTATTATTTCATTTTGCAAAGTACAGTGTTATATTCTTCTTTGGATAAATATGATTTATCTAAATATTCATCTTTTAAATATTTTTCTTTATAATTTAATATTTTTTCTACAGATGCATCTATTTGATTAATTAATATTTTATTTTCTTTGATGGCTTCCTCAATATATTTAACAGCATTTTCTGGATTTTGAGGCATTAATAAGATGTCTACTCCAGCGTTTATAGCATTAATGTAGATTTCTTTTTCTGTATAATTATTGATTAATGCTTTCATATTTAGGGCATCTGTTATTACTAATCCTTTAAAATTAAGTTTATTTTTTAAAATGTCAGTAATTATTTCTTTAGATAATGATGCTGGAACATTGTTATTAGTTATTTTAGGTAAGGCAATGTGTCCAACCATAACCATTTTACTACCATTTTTTATGGACTTTATGAAGGGATATAGTTCATTATCTAAGAGTTCTTCATATGTTTTATTAATAATTGGTATATCTAGGTGAGAGTCTGTTTCGGTATCACCATGTCCAGGGAAATGTTTTATACAGGTATTTACATTGTTGTCTTCTAATCCTTTTTGGATTGATATACTTAAATTAGTTACAATGTTTTTATCTTCGCTTAGAGATCTATCTCCGATTACTTTATTATTTTTATTACTATAAATATCTAGTACTGGTGCAAAGTCTAAATTTACTCCCAGAGTTTTAACTTTTTTAGCTAATATTACTCCGACTTGATATGCTAATAACTGATTATTTGTTTTTCCTAATTCGTACATTGAAGGTACATTTGTAACGGGAGTATCTTTTAAAAGAATAGTTCTTTGAACTCTGCCTCCTTCTTCATCAATTGCTATAATCATTGGAATATTGGAATTTTGTTTTAAACTTTTTACTAATGATATAGTGTTATCATAGTATTTAATATTGTTAGACATTAAGATGAATCCCCCTGGTTTTACAGTCTTTATTATTCTATCTAAATTTGTATCGTATGTATCTTTTGCATAATCTATAATAAGCATTTGTCCTATTTTTTCTTTTAAACTCATGTCTTTTATATTATACTTTGATGTAACTATATTATTTATTTCATTATCATTATCTGAAATATTATTACTACTTTCTATTATTAAAATTGTACTTAAAATTACTACTAAAAATAATGATACCACTAAAAACTTAAATTTATTTTTCATTTTTCTCCTTAATATCATTTATAGTTAATTTTATAGTTTTATATCTAATCTTGATACTTTGTTTTTTTCACTTTCTATAATATTAATTACTTTTCTTATTGAATTATCTAAATCATCATTTTCTACTACATAATCATAAATATCAATATGTTTTATCTCTTCTTTGGTTATATTCATTCTTTTTTGAATTGTTTCTTCATCCTCGGTATGGCGAAATCTTAATCTATCTTCTAATTCACTTAATGAAGGTGGTAAGATATAAATTAATACACTATCTTTATATATTTCTTTGATATTTTTTGCACCATTTATTTCTATTTCTGTTATTACGTCAATATTATTATTTAATTTATCATTTATAATACTTTTTGGTGTACCATAATAATTATTGTTGTATGTGGCGTATTCTAGAAAATCGTTAGCTTTTATTTTAGATTCAAATTCTTCTTTTGATACAAAGAAATAGTCTTTACCATTAACTTCTCCTTCACGAGGTAATCTTGTTGTCATACTTACAGAATACCATGCATTAAAATACTCTAATAATTTTTTACATATTGTTCCTTTACCTACACCTGAAGGTCCTGATAAAACTATAAATATTCCTTTTTTACTTCTTAACATAATGCTTTCCCTTCTTTATTACATATATGACTAATATGAGTTGCATATAGTTCATATAAATCGCTTTCTGACTCAATTATATATCCATTTTTTTCTAGACTTATTTTAATTATTTCTTCGATTTCTTTTGGTAGTAATTTTTCTTTTGCTATTTTTCTAGCATTATTTGTTCTGGTTATTCCACTATAATCTCCATAAGTTAATCTTATTAAACTTCTTGCCACTTGTATTTTACCTGAATATTTTTTCTCTTCATTTTGACATGACAAATATGTTTCTTTACAAATATTTTCTAGAATTAAATCACTTGTCAAGTCTTCTTCTTTTATGTCTAAGTCTTCATTAATTATATCTACTTTATCTTTAATATTAATAGTATTTAAATATGTAATAAAACTTGTACTGTTAATTACTTCATTTCTTAGATTATTTGTTCTTGTAATTAAATTTACATTGTATGATTTACTAAATTCTAATAATGAATTTAATGTATATTGATAACCATATTTTGTTATCATTGCTATTATTATTTTATTTAATAATGTTTCATTTAAAGATATATCATTAAAGGATTTATATTTATCTATTAATTTATCTTTATATTCAATATTATTATATAAATCATTTAATTCAAATATATTTTCTAATGTACCTCTTTTTATTACTTCGAATAATTCATTAGTTATTATTTCAAAGTCTATTAAATAGTCTATATTATTTTTTTCTTTGTTTAATTCTAAGTAATTAGATAAATCATGACATTCATTAATATTTTGACTATGTTTTAACATAAATGAATAAAATTCATTACTTGTTACTATATGTTTATCTTTTATTTCATTTAAGAATAAATAAATATAGTATGCCGTTATATAGTTATATGATAGTTTAGTAGACAAATTATAAGATATTTTACTATCATTTATATATAAAGGAGTTACTTGATATAAATCTTCTTTATTTATTTTCTTATTAATGTATTCACTTAATTTAAAGATATCTAATTTATTAGTTAGATTTATATTTACATTATTATTTATTAATTTATTAGATATAGTTATTT